>R21__coassemble_31_pt1 | contig 136272 bp, 120 predicted proteins | sample R21__metabat2_high_PE_034 | metagenome-assembled genome bin R21 | reverse complement strand
GAGTGCCACCTTGCCAAGGTGGATGTCGCGGGTCCGAATCCCGTCTACCGCTCCAAATTTTGCGGGTGTAGCTCAATGGTAGAGCCCCAGCCTTCCAAGCTGGTTACGTGGGTTCGATTCCCATCACCCGCTCTGTGGCTTCAGAGCAGAACAGCCGTCCGAAGGGACGGCTGTTTCCGTATTCGGAAGAAAGGAAACCCCATGAAACAAAAAGGAAAGAAAAAGTCCAAAAAGCTTTCCCAGCAGGCGGAAGCAATGGCAAAACAAATTGCCGTTGAAAACGCTTTACTCAACACTCTTTCTTTCTGCATGGAACGCAATGTCCTGTGTCGGGTCCTGATGCAGGGTGAAAAATGGACACAGCACAATGTCTGGCTGATACTCCAGGTGTCCCGTGAATTTGTTTTTGTCCTTCGTGCAACTGACTTCCGCTTTGCAGGATATGAAATTCATCGACTGAGCGATATTGTCGAAGCGGTTCCCGCCCCCGAACTGACAGAGCATTATCATATGCTCTCGGTCGAGCCGGAGGAAAGAATCCCCGAGCTGGATCTGGAAAGTCTTCCGGAAGCCCTTCAGTCCATTGCTGCGCATGAGAACCTGGTTCAGGTTGCGCATATCGGACCTGATGAGGAGAGCAGCGTCGTTGTATGCGGTCATCTTGAGAAGCTTGGCAAGAAGAAGATTTCCATCCGTGAACTGGATCCGAACGATCTTGCCTGGTCTCCTGAGCCCATTAAGCTGTCCTATGACAATCTCGATGTGCTCCGTTTCGAGACGCCCTACCTGCTTTCCCTGGCAGAGATTTCCATGCCTTATGATGCCTATATCCGTTCCGTGAACGAATCGGTGACTGTGCCGAAGGATATGGAGGATTTTGAGGTTGGAACCGATCTGATGGAGGGAGAAAACGAAGACCTTTTCGATCTTGATGAAATCACGGAAAACGAAGAAACTGCCGCAGATGTCGATGATGTTCCCGGCAGCGTTGAATAAGACAGAAACATACGAAAAGACCAGGCCGAATGATGCCTGGTCTTTTCGTATGCTTCAATCACTGTGTGACACGTTCCGGATAATCCATCAGGTACTGAAAGATATCCCTGGCGATCGGGGCAGCTGTGCTTCCCCCACCCTGCCCGTCATCAATGTTTTCCACAAGAATGCTTACGGCAAACGGAAGCGCGGGGTCGTCCACATATCCGACAAACCATCCATAGTTGACCGGTTTTCCCTTCAGCGTGGATTCCGCCGTTCCCGTCTTTCCGCAGATGATCATGCTGCGGGTGCCCGCACGGCTGCCGGTGCCGCTGGTGACAACGTAGCGCATGTAATTTTGCATGACCGCCGCGATATCAGCCTCCATCGCCTTTCGGTAGACCCGGCTTTCCCAGGTCATGCGTGTTGCACCGGAGGGAGCCTGCACCTCCCTGAGGAGAATTGGCTCCTGCATCACACCGTCTGCGCCGACCGCGGCCGCCACCATGCACATGTGCATGGGAGAAGCAGCAATGCTGCTCTGACCAAAGCCTGACGCTCCGACTTCATAGTCCGACCGGCCGCTTCGTACAGGGAACCGGCTGTTCTCAACCACCATATCCTTAAAGAGGAAATTATCGTTAAAACCGAAGTTTTCTGCCGTCTGCCTCAGCCGCGCATCGGTCAGTTCCACCGCGAGCGCGGCAAAGATATTGTTGCATGAAACGCTGAACGCTTCCTTCAGGTCCAGGCGGCCATGCACCGTATTGCCATAATCATGGATCGTGTGTCCGTTAAGCTGCAAATCACCCGTGCATTCAAACTCTTCTTCTGCGAGTTCCGGGAGATACTTGAGCGCAGAAGCCGCCGTCACAATCTTAAAGGTTGATCCCGGCGGATAAACAGACTGTGTGGCGCGGTTCCAGAAGGGCTCCCCGTCTGCATCCACCCCTGCTGTGACCTGAAGCGGATCAAAGGTCGGCAGGGAGATTTCCGCCAGGATTTCGCCCGTCAGATAGTTCATCACCACAGCAGCCCCGCTTTTTCCGCTTGTGCTGCTGTGATTCTGATAGGATTCAATCATGCGCTGACACAGCCTTGAATCGATGGTCAGATACAGATTATCCCCTCTGCGCGCTGTTCCGGAGAAAAAGTCTCCCAGCAGCTCGCCAAAGGAAGAATGAAAGCCATAGAGATACGCGGTCTGAAAGGATTCAACACCGTTGGCCACATTTCTCTGGGAATCCCCCAGCAGATGGACAACCGCTCTTCTCGCCTGCTCACTGGCCTGATACACCCGGTTGCCGTTCTCATCCGTGGTCGCCAGAAGCACTCCGTTTCTGTCATAGATATCACCGGCAATGACCGATTCCTTCTGTGCACGCACACGGGGATTCTTGTTGGAAGAAAACCAGCGGTTGCCATAGGTGGCCACACTGTATCCTCCATATAAGGTCAGGATCAGAAAAAGGCCGAAAAACAGGAAAGCGAGACACTTGAACAGAATCCGCTGCCTTTTCATATCCTCCCCTCCTTACATTTCAGTCAGTCTCAGGTCCTCCTCAAGATCGTCCTCATTGAGGCTTGCCACACCCTGAATCAGCCCGGTCAGACACATATTGGAAACCAGTGACGACCCACCCGATGAGACAAACGGCATGGTGATGCCTGTCAGCGGAATCAGCTTGATCACACCACCAATAATGATAAACGTCTGAAGACCGATCATCATCGTGGCTCCCATGGCTGCAAGCCCCTGAAAGCTGTGTCTTGAGGCCATGGCAATGGTGGTTCCCCGCCAGATGACCGCCACATAAATCAGAAGCACGCAGACTCCGAAAATCAGTCCAAACTGTTCGCAGATCACGGAAAAAATAAAGTCCGTTTCATAGACCGGGATCGTTGTCGGGCTGCCCAGACCCAGGCCCACGCCCAGCAGGCTGCCGGAAGCCAGTGCCATGAGGCTCTGCACAATCTGATACCCCGCATTTTCATAATCCGACCAGGGGTTTCTCCAGATCGCGACGCGCTTCTTGACATGGGCAAACATCCGGTATCCCATCACTGCCGCCCCGCCCCCGCCAAGCAGGCCGAGCAGGGTCAGCGGAAGATTGGCTGTTGATGCGAAGAAGAGCAGCAGCGTTACGCCATAATACAGCAGGGCTGTTCCGAGATCCTTCTGCAGCATGAGAAAGAGCAGACAGCCCACAGCGCACAGAAACCACGGAATGAACTGGCGCCGGCTCATAAACCAGGCAAGAATCAGGATCAGAAGGATCTTGACAAATTCGCTCGGCTGAATCGATACCCCATGAAAATAGATCCAGTTTTTCGCACCGTAGGTTTCCCGTCCGATCAAAAGCGGCAGGGCAAGAAAAGCGAACGACACAGCAATCATCACAAAACCGAGATGCCGTATGGTCCTGAACGCACGCATGAAATAGATACAGATGACCATGCCGACAAGGCCGACACCGTAATAGACCACCTGGTGGTAAGCGAGGACCGGGTTGGTATCATAGAGAATCAGAATGCCCAGCGCACAGAGAAAATTGGTCAATGAAAAGAGCAGGGTGTCAATGTGAAAACATTTCCCCAGAATATGGGTCCCGCCCCAGATGGCGGCCGGCACACACAGTGCGAGTGCATACCCCTGCCACACCGCATTCCGGAGAGCAAGCAGCAGAAACGCTGTAAAGTAGAACAGCATGACCATGACCGTCAGCCGTCCACCCGGTTTCTTACTCATTTTCATCCTTTTCCCGGCTTCCGCCTGTTGTTTCTTCTGTATTCCCATCCTGCTCTTCATCCTTAACCAGATACATTCCTGTAAAGCGTTCCTCCTCAGTCTGGGCATCTACCCATCCATCATAGCCCGGACGTGGGACACCCTGAGAAGCAACCGGCATTCCGTATTCCTTCAGATCGTCATCGGGTTTTCTCTTCGCTCTTCTCTCCACATCCAGCCCTGCAAACAGCCGCAGCCGAAGCACACAGTCCCCGACCTGCAGGATGGAACCATGCACCATTTTCCCGTCCGCGGCATTCTTTCCGCGGTATTCCTGAAGGGCACCGTCCACATAGCAGGAGCGGCCTCTCGCCGCCTCAATCTGAAGTCCCTTATTCCTTACAAAGGAGAAATAGAGATGGACAGGTGCAAAGTCCCCGGACGGCACCACGACGTCGCACATTCTGGAGGATCCCATCATGCCCTCCCACGGGACCGGGATCACCGCACCTTCCTCCAGTGTTCCGCCGCCTGCCAGAACAACGAACTCACCGATCATGCCGGCATCCGGAAGGTTTTTCAGCCGCCGGTGTTTTTCCCGGTGATCACGGTACAGCCAGAGAAAGGTCTGAATGACAATCAGAAGCCCCAGCGCGATAAACCAATACCGCATACCCAGTGCAAGTACCGAATACAGTTCATCTGACACCCTGCTTCTCACCTCTCTGTTTCCAAAAAAGCCGCGTTCTCTCGTGAATCCGAAAGAGGCGGCTTACAATATTACTGATTTTGAATCATCTGACGCAGATCACTGACCTGAGCCGCGAGTTCGACGGAATCCTGAATTCCCTTGCTGACCACAGAGCATGCATGCAGCACCGTCGTGTGATCTCTGTTGCCAAACGCCGTACCAATCTGTGGAAGCGACATAGCCGTAAGATCGCGTGTCAGGTACATGGCTATCTGGCGCGGCACCGTGATTTCGCGTTTTCTCGTTGCGCTGGTCAGGTCCTCCATTGTTACGCTGAAATACTCGCAGACTGTCTGCATAATCATGCCGGCTGTAATCTGTCTGCGCTTCTCACCATTGATAATGTCTCTGAGTGCAACACGGGCCAGATCCATTGTGATCGGCTCAGAGACCAGCATGGAATAGGCAACCAGCTTGTTGAAGCTGCCTTCCAGCTCACGGATATTGCTGTTGACATGATCTGCGATCAGGCCCAGGACTTCATCCGGAACCTTGACGCCTTCTGAGATCGCTTTTGCGCGAAGAATGGCGGTTCTGGTCTCCACGTCCGGGCGCTGGATATCCGCAATCAGGCCCCATGCAAAGCGGCTGCGCAGCCGCTCCTCCAGTTTCGCGATATCCTGCGGCGGTTTATCCGAGGTGAGAATAATCTGCTTTCCATGCTCAAACAGTTCATTGAATGTATGGAAGAATTCTTCCTGCGTGGAATCTTTTCCCGCAATAAACTGAATATCGTCCACCATCAGGATGTCCACATTCCGGAAGCGATTGCGGAACTGTGTATTCCGGCCCTGCTGAATTGCGGAAATCAGTTCATTGATAAATGTCTCGGATGTCACATAAAGTAGACGTTTTTCCGGATATTGCTGCTGCACATAGTGTCCGATTGCATGCATCAGATGGGTTTTTCCCAGTCCCACACCGCCGTGGATAAACAGCGGGTTATAGGCCTCTGCCGGGTTTTCTGCTACAGCAACAGCCGCCGCATGGGCAAACCGGTTTGCACTGCCGACAACGAATGTGTCGAATGTATATTTGGGATTGAGCTGGATAATCCCGGGCTTTTCGACTTCCGGTTTCTCGGTTTCCTTGATCTCCGCTTCTGTCCGGATCTCACAGGACATCCTTCTCCCCGCCGCTGTCGTCAGTGCGGTTACAATCATGGGCTGATAACGGTTGACAAGCATGGTTTTCATCTGTTCCATAGCAATCCGAAGAATCAGCACATCGTCTTCCAGTTTCACAGGCGTCAGGTTGCCTTCTATAAACGTGGAATACGTCACGTGATTCATCTCCTGACGCATCAGCGCACACGCCTTCTCCCACAGCTCATTGCCATCCATCGAAATCCATCCTTCACAATCGTGTCACAAGTTTGTGATACGTTTGTCACATTTGATATCCAGCGGTATTTTTCCACAGATTCCTCTGTTGGCTTCGGCACAAAGCATGTGGATAATGATCTGTGGATAACCGACTGTGTCACATATGATATCATGCTTCCCTTGAATTTGCAAGGGGTATTTATGACAAGCTTGACACATTCTGTTGATAACTTTATTCACAACTACTTGTAGCCCAGTCCATTCCTCCCCACAATTCCTGTTGATAACTCCTGTGGAAAGAATGCTGACCTGTGCATTCCGCTGTCATTTTTTCATCAAATATGACATTTTGTGTGACAAGGATTTCCCCCGGCCGCGTCGAAAAAACAGGCATGAAAGGAGCGGGAAGCCATGAAACCCACCGTTACACCGCAGGAAGTTCAAAGTGTACTGGAAAGCAAGATCGGCAGAGAGCTTTCCTCCTCCGCTGATTTCACTGCTTCTGTTGCACATTTTCTGAATGCATGGTCCTTTCAGCCGGAGGATCTGTCCGGGTTCGCCAGAAGGCTGGAAGATATGATCTTTCAGGAAATCTATGCGCGTCTCGGACGCGGCATGCGCTATCGCTCCGCGGACGGGAGACTGGTCCGGATTTATTCCGAGGATCTTCCTGACCTGTCTGACCGCTGCCTTGCCCTTCTTCTTCCGCGCTGTACGCCCTCCGCCGAGGCATGGACTGTGCTCCAGCCGATGGCTTTTGAGCACGGATCCTATGCTGCCATGTTGACTTTATACCGCCGCTATGGCAATATGCTCGGCGAAGCCAATCTTGGTTTTATTGAAGGCATTCTCACCGAGCGTGCCCGCGAAGAAGGCCTTCCCCGTATTTTGTACCCCTAATCTGCCTGAAGAAAGGATTTCCCTTCATGAAAAAGATCCTGACCCTGATGCTTTCCCTGCTGGTTCTGTTGCTCCCCGCCCTTGCGCTGTCCGAGACAATCACCGCTTCCTTTTTCCCCATTTATCTCTTTGCCTCCAACCTGCTGGAAGGAACGGAAGGCATTGAGCTCCATTCCCTCGCTCAGCCCCAGACCGGCTGCCTGCATGATTATCAGCTTTCCAGCGGGGATCTGAAAGCGCTTTCCAACTCCGATGTCTTTCTGATCAATGGAGCCGGCATGGAAGGCTTTATGTCCTTCGTGTTTGAAGCCTTCCCGGATCTTCCGCTCATTGACGCTTCCACCGGCATTGATCTGCTCCCTTCCGAGAGCGGAGAAACAGAATACAACGCCCATATCTGGCTGACCCCTGCCAACGCTTCCAGAATGGTGCAGAATCTGTCCGACGGACTGTGCGCTTCCTTTCCCAAGGCGGCCGACACTATTTCCGCCAACTGCTCCGCCTATATCCAGCGCCTGGACGCACTGGACAAAGAGCTCCGTGACGGCCTTTCTTCTCTTTCCCGCAGAGACCTTCTGACATTCCATGAGGCGTTCCCCTATTTTGCCAAGGCCTATGATCTGGAGATCGTGGCCGTGATCGCCCTGGAACCGGAAGATCCGCTTTCCCCCGCACAGCTTGGCCATCTTGTCACGCTGATCCGGGATCATGATCTTCCTCCGCTGTTCACCGAGCCGCAGTATCCTTCCCTGGCTGCCGACACGCTCTCCCGTGAAACCGGCGCGCCTGTCTATGAACTGAATCCCTGTGTCACCGCTCCAGATGGCACAGTGCCGCTTGACTGGTATGAGCAGATCATGCGCGGAAATCTTGCCGTGCTCAGGGAAGCCCTCGGCGCACAATAAGGAACCATCCCAAACAATGGACATCCCAAAAGACGATCCAGAGTCGGATCGTTTTTTTCATGCGTCTCAGGCTGTCAGCAGGTACTTTTCCTGAAACAGTTTATACTGATGCTTGTAGTCCTCATCTGTATTTCTGAAGATTCGCTGATGTTCATGAAGCTTCAGGGTAAACCCGATCGAGTCCAGAACGCATCCGGAAATGTTGGAGCAATGGTCAGAAACGCGTTCAAGATTGGTCAGCAGGTCCGACCAGACAAATCCTGCGTCCACAGAGCACGCTCCCTGCTGCATTCTGAGAATATGCCGGGTCCGCAGTTCCTCTTTCAGGGTCTCAATCACCTGCTCAAGCGGTTCCGTTTTCTTTGCCGCTCCGATATCTCCCGTTGAAAAGGCCTGGTAGGACAAGTCCATAATCTCTTTGAGTGCAGAGCAGATCATATTGTATTCCTCTGCCGCGCGTTCTGAAAAGACAATCCCCTTTTCCTGCATTTCTTCCGCTGACTGCAGAATATTGACCGCATGGTCGGCAATGCGCTCGTAGTCCCCGATCAGCTTCATATACTCGGTGGCTTTCACACTCTCTTCCTCTCCGAGCTTACGGGAAGTCAGCTTCACAAGGTAGGTGCCGAGAATATCTTCCAGATGATCTGTCTCATTTTCCGCGGTATGAATGCTTTCCGCCTTCTCACTGTCATAATGCAGGACGCTTTCCAGACTTTCCTTCAATGCATTGACCGCAGTGACTGCCATGTGATCCAGCACCTGCGTGCACCTGTTCAGCGCCAGGGCCGGGCTGCCAAGCAGACGCTCGTCCAGTTCCTTTTCCTTCTCCGCGCGCTTTGCATCCGGGATCAGTTTGCAGACCAGCTGTTCCAGGACCCTGCTGAGGGGAAGCATCAGGGCCGTGCAGAGAACATTGAATGCTGAATGGAATACTGCAATTCCCATGAGGCTGGCCGGCTGTGTCAGAATGGCCGGAGCCAGGATTATCTTCACAAGACAGAAAACCACCAGCCAGACGGCAGCTCCGATCAGATTGAAGCACAGATGCACCAGTGCCGCTCTTCTGGCATTCCTGTTGGCACCAATCGAGGAAAGCATGGCCGTCACACACGTTCCGATGTTCTGTCCCATAATAATCGGAACAGCTGCACCATAGGAGACCGCGCCAGTAGAAGCCAGTGCCTGCAGAATACCCACGGATGCAGAACTTGACTGAATGACGGCTGTCAGGACTGCACCGGCCAGCACGCCGAGAACCGGATTCGTAAATGCCAGGAACAGCTGCTGGAATGCAGGAATGTCTCTGAGTCCGGAGACCGCCTCTGTCATGGCCTGCATGCCAAACATCAGTGTCGCAAAGCCCAGCAGAATCAGCCCGGTATCCCTGCGTTTGCTGTTTTTGGAAGACATATAGAAGATAATCCCGATCAGTGCAAGGATCGGTGTAAACGATGACGGGCTGAGCAGCCTGACAAAGGTATTGTCACTCTCAATCCCGGCAAGGCTTAAGATCCATGCCGTGACGGTCGTCCCGATATTCGCGCCCATAATGACGTTGATCGACTGGCTCAGTGTCATCAATCCCGAATTCACAAAGCCAACCACCATCACCGTCGTCGCTGAGGAACTCTGAATGACGGCCGTTACGCCCATGCCGGTGAGAAGGCCGGCCATTCGGTCTGTTGTCAGGCGGCCCAGAAGCCGTTTCAGTCCGTTTCCTGCCCGTCTTTCCAGCGCCTGGCCCATCAGCGTCATGCCAAACAGGAACAGGCTCAATCCTCCGATCAGATTCAGAATGTCAAACAAACTCATCTTTTCTTTCTCCACTCCATTCAATCTTACACAAACAGCATATCGAAAGAACATCAAATGCACTACCGCATTCCTGTAAAATCCATGTAAAAACTGCAGGCCGCCCGGCCTGCAGTTTTCGATTGCTCACTGAGTCAATGGATTGATTGTCTTTCTATTCCGGCTTGTCTGTCATGCTGCCTTCGGTGCATCCGGCAGGGTGACTGTGAATTCCGTTCCATACCCCTTTACACTTTGCAGTTCAATTCTGCCGCCGTGGATCATTACGGCATGCTTCACAATGGACAGCCCCAGGCCTGTGCCGCCGACCGCCTTGCTGCGGCTTTTATCCACGCGATAAAAGCGCTCGAAAATCCGGTCACGTTCTTCTTGAGGGATGCCGATGCCTGTATCTTTCACGGTCAGGATCGCCTGATGCCCGGATTGCCTGACACCCACAACGACACTTCCCCCGTTTCGATTGTACTTGATTGCGTTGTCACACAGATTATACACAATGCTGTACAGCAGTTTCGGGACGGCCTTGAGGTGGGCCGCGGTTCCTTCAACTCTGACCGACACATTCACTGCCGATGCTGCCGCTTCCAGACTGTCCGCCGCATTCTCCGCAATCCGGTGCAGATCGCACGCCTCCCAGACCATTTCTGTGCCGCCGTTGTCCAGCTTTGTCAGATCAATGATGTCCTCGACCAGCTGCATCAGACGCAGCGATTCGCTGTGGATCTTGCTGGCAAAGGGCTTGATGTCTTCACTTTGAACCATTCCGCTTTTGATCAGTTCCGCATATCCCGAAATGGACTGCAGCGGCGTTTTCAGTTCATGCGACACATTCGCGGTGAATTCCTGACGAATCAGCGCATTTTTCTCGATCTGCTTCTGATCTCTTTTCAGCTGCTTCTGCTGGGCCGAAATATGCCGCAGAAGCGGTTCGACCTCTTTGTATTCTTCATTGCCGTAATACTGTTCCGGTTTTTCCGGATCAATCTCATTGATGGGCTTGACCAGCCGTTTCGCAAGCCGTGACGCCAGCACCAGCGACAGCACAAGCGCAATCATGATAACGATGCAGATGGGCTGCGCAAAGCCGAGAAGCAGTGTCCATGCAGCAGCCTGATTGACAGAAAGACGGAGTACAGAACCATCCGGCAGACGCTCTGCAGCATAGAGCTGTTTATCCGCCAGGGTGCTTGAATAGCGCACAGCCTCTCCGTATCCGTCGGCCATGGCTTCCCTGACTTCTTCACGCTCGAGATGGTTTTCCATCTGTGCTGCTTTGGCTTCATTGTCATACAAAACACTGCCGTTACCACTGATCCAGGTCATCCGATAATTCTCTGTATTCAGGTTTTCAAAATAATCCGCGCCAGACAGAGATACACCCTGCGCAGCCAGCGCTGTCTGGTTCCTGAGCTGATTCATCTGAAGGCCCGAGAAATAATTGTAGGAAATGCCCAGAAGAAAGATCAGTGATGCGAGAAACACAGCAATTGCAGCAATCCAGATCGCCCGGAAAATCTTACTGCTCATGGCACTCCTCCATTTTATATCCGACACCCCGAACCGTTTGAATCAGGTCCCCGACTTCAAACAGTTTTGTCCGGAGCGTGCCGATATGCACATCCACGGTTCTTGTTTCACCGGAAAACCCTGTCCCCCACACTTCCGAGAGAAGATGACTCCTTGTAAACACCTGTCCCGGATGATCCATGAAGAGCCTAAGCAGGTCAAACTCTTTGAGTGTCAGCATCACAGGCTTCCCGTGCACGGTGACGACATGCCTGTTCCCGTCCAGGGACAGATTTCCGAAGGTGAGGACATTCGGCCGCTTCGGAGCTGTCCGCCTCAGCACTGCCTTGATGCGGGATACCATTTCCATCATGCCGAACGGCTTGGCTAGATAATCATCTGCTCCGCTGTCCAGGCCGATCACCTTGTCATACTCGCTGTCCCGGGCTGTCGCCAGAATGACCGGAATGTCAGCCGTTGCCGGTGAACCCCGCAACTTTTTCAAAACTGTCAGTCCGTCTTCTCCCGGCATCATGATATCCAGGATAATCAGTTCCGGCTGCTGTTCTCTGACTGCAGACCAGAATCCTTCACTGTTTTCAAACCCCTGTGCGTCAAATCCGGATGCTTTGAGCGTATAGACCATCAGTTCCCGGATGTTGCTCTCATCTTCCACACAATAGATCACCATGGATGCCTCCTTTGTATTGTCCAGTTTAATGATGAAATGTAAATCCTGAAACCTTAGTTGTGTAAAATCAACGTAAAAAATGACGCTCTTTTCTCTTTGATCTCATACCGGCTGTCAAAATCCGGATTTCTGTATCCATTGAAAAAAACAGCGGGTTCTCCCCGCTGCTCGATTGTCTCTATTCCATTTTAGACCGGTTCCCTGTGTAGGACCCGCGTCTGATGACTTTTGCAGTCTCATCTGCGTTCCTGCTCTGAGAAATCCGGGCGGCCCTTTTCTTATGCTTCCCTGATCTTCAGCGGAAAATCTGCATAATCTTCCTGTCTGCATCCTTCCGGTGCAAGGAATGTCACCGTGATGTATCCTCTGTGCAGATAATCCAGGTCCGTATTCTCAGCCGGACACATATCCTCGATCTCATTGGAAAGCCAGAAGTACGTCTCGCCCCGCGGGCTGACCACCCGCTCATAGCCGTCCTTGTAGACATGGCATGTGATCGGGCAGACCGTCACGCCCTGAATGTCGGCGACAGGAACCGGCGGGGCATTGACATTGCATACCGACTGATGCGGTGCATCATAATGCACCAGCTTTTCCCCCAGTTGCACAGCGTAATCGGCAAAGAAAGAGATGGTTTCTTCCGGTGTTCTGGGCTCCAGGGAGACAGCCAGCGCAGGATATCCCTGAAACGCTGCCTCTCTCGCTGCACCGACTGTTCCGGACACGTATGTCGCCAGTCCGACATTGTAGCCTGCATTGATCCCGCTGATCACAAGATCAGGTTTTTCCTCGCATACGCCCAGCAGACCCACTCTGCAGGCATCGACCGGTGTCCCTTCGATTCTCCATGCATCCTGCGCGCCTTCCATCCTGTCCTTCACGACTTTCAGGGGCGTTGCCAGGGTAAACGCATGGGATTTTGCACTCTGCTGCGAGTTCGGCGCACAGACCGTCACCCGGTGTCCGCGCTCTGCCGCCGCCCTGCACAGAATATGCAGAAGACGGCTGTCAAAACCATCATCATTGACCAGAAGAATATGCATATCGTGCCTCCCATCCTGTCCGGCAGATCTCATGGCGCCTCTCCCCAACCAGGAAGAGTCCCGGCTGCATCCGCAGTTCCGTCTCTGCCGTTTTTTCATGGTAACACAACCATGCGGGATTGTGCAAGAAGGTTTTCCCCTATTGATTTTTCACATGTGCGATTGTACAATACTATTGTTTATCTGTATTTTTACTCCGCATTTTTCATTCAAGGAGGTACCCACATGAACTATGTGTTCATGACCGATTCCGACTCCGACCTTCCGTATGACCTGAAAGTCAAATATGACATTCCGGTCGTAAACATGCCTTATGCGCTCAACGGCAAGGAGTATTTCGACGATCTCGGTCAAACGATCAATTCCAAGGACTATTTTGATGCCATGCGCAATGGCGCAGTCCCCATCACATCCGCACTCAATGAAACCGCCTACATGGAGATTTTTGAGCCGATTCTCAAAGAGCATGACCTGCTCTTCGTCGCTTTCTCCTCAAAAATGTCCAGCACCATTCACGCCATCGAAGCCACCCGAAAGGAACTGCTTGAGAAGTATCCTGAGCGCCGCTTTGAGCTGGTGGACACCCTGTCCATTTCCGGCCCGATGACGCTCCTGATCCTCAAGGCTCATGAGATGTACCGCAACGGGGCTTCGATTGACGAAGTGGCCACCTGGCTGCGTGAGAACTACGACCGCGCCAACGCATTCTTCATGGTGGACGATCTCAAGTATCTCAAGCGCGGCGGCCGCATTTCCCCCACCGCAGCTGCCATCGGCAGCATGCTGGACCTCAAACCCATCATCACGGAAACCCGCGAGGGCACGCTGACAGCCATCAGCAAGCAGCGCGGACGCCGCAAGGCCATTTCCTACATGGTCGAGCAGGCGCTGGCCAACCTGGATGATCCCAAGGAATCCGTGATGATCATCCTCAATGCCGACTGCCCGCAGGACGCAGAGAACCTCAAGAAGGAACTTCTGAACAAAGTGCCTGAGCTGGAGATCCGCATTGATAATGTCGGTCCCGTGATCGGTGCCCACTGCGGCCCCGGAACCCTCGCCATCTGCTTTATGGGCAAGCATCGGCCTTACTGATGTTCGGACCGGTTTTCCGGTCCGTTTTTTACTACCATCATTTTCTGGAGGTTTCCCGCCTATGGACTCTGTTGAACATGTCCGCAGCTACCTCGCGCAGTTTTGCGCTTCAGACCGTGTGATTGAGTTTACCGTGTCCAGCGCCACCGTTGAGCTGGCAGCCAAAGCGCTCAGCTGTGAACCCGGCCGCATTGCCAAGACCCTTTCGTTTATGGCCGGCGACCGCCCCATCTTCCTTGTCGCTGCCGGTGACCGGCGCATCGACAACGGAAAATACAAGCATACGTTCGGAACCAAAGCCCGCATGATGACCGCGGAGGAGCTGGAAGGGCTGACCGGCCTGCATTTCGGCGGCGTCTGTCCGTTCGACCTGCCATCTCCCGCTGAAGTCTGGCTGGATGAAAGCCTCCGGGCCTATGATATCGTGTATCCGGCAGCCGGCAATGAGGCGAGCGCAGTCCGGCTGACTCCTGATGAACTCGAGGCATGGAGCCATGCCTGCGGCTGGTGCGATGTCACCAAAGCCCCCGCACTTCCGGTTTAACCATTTTCTAATGGTTTTCAAATCCTCCTTTTCTGGATTCCGTTTCGGAAAGTGATAAGATATGCACGTACCCTGAAGGGTACAAAAAATAAGGAGGTTCTCCAAACCATGTTTGAGCTGCTGTTTTTCCCCTTCCGTCTGATGGCCGGACTGCTGGGTGGTATATTTTCCCTGGTTGGCGGACTGCTTCGCGGCATGTTCAGTCTCTTTGGCGGTCTCTTTGTCGCATTCATTTCCATTATGACCGGTATCTGGCCCATCATGCTGGTCGGCTGTGCATTCTCGCTTGTATTCGGAATCATCCGCAGCCTCTGGCCTCTGATCTGTATCGGAGCCATCGGTTTTCTGTGCTATGTGCTCTATCAGGCTGGTATCCAGCATGCGAAGGATCATCCGGATGATCGGTTTGCACAGTTTATCAACCGTGTCCGCAGTTAATATTTCAGGCCTGCTGTCCGCAGGCCTTTTTTCTGTTCACCTGAGTAGCGCTCTGTTCAAGCAGCAGAGCGCTTTTTCTGTTTTTTTCATTTGTCAAGAAACCATGCCTGTGCTATCATGAGAGCAGATTGAACACAGAAAGGATGCTGCCTGTGGAACCTTTGATTTCCAAATGGCACCGTGAACTGGAATTATTCAGTTCTCTCAAGCCTCTTCTGATTTTGGAGGGCAATGTTCTCGACCAGTACCGCTATCCGGTTGCCGGCTCCATTCCTGAAGATGAACTTGTGCCGCTTTCCCGGTATCTTCATGGGTATTTTTCCGATCATGGCTATGACCAGATTGTCTTTTATTCCAACCTGATCGGCTTTATGAATCCGTACAATCCGGACATGCTCCGGGACTTTGCCGCGCTCACCGGTCAGAGCGTGGAGAACAGCGTCATTCCCGCAGAATTCAAGGGGAACGATGCCAAAACGGCGCCGAACGTCATCCGCCGCAGCATGCTCAATTCCAGAAAAGCCACCGTTCAGATCCTTGAACTGGCAAGCCACTATATCACAACGCCTGAACGGATGGACCAGCAGGACGTCAACAGCTTTAATCTTCTGCTGCAGTCTGCGCTTTCCGCTTCCACCGTCCGCACCATCTACGGGAAAAAGCAGAATCTCCTGATCCTGGTGGTCAACAAGCTCAATGATCTTCCGGCCTGGTTCTACCTGAACAATCCCATCTGCAAAACCATCACGCTGGAAGCCCCGGACCGGGATGAGCGCAAGCGTCTGATTTCCGGCTCCGCGTTCCCCACGTTCTTTGACAGTTCTGTCTACCGGACCGATTACCCGTATTATGCGGAGCACCCGGAAGACCTGGAAAAACTGCAGGAGAAGTTTGTGGGTCTGACCGAAGGCATGACCTTCACCGAGCTCGACGCCCTGCGCAATCTCAGCCGCAGGGAAATGACGCCCATCCGTGACCTGTGCACCATTGTGGACCTTTACAAATACGGCATCCGTTCCAATCCTTGGGAATCCCTTTCCATGAAGAGTCTCAAGCACGCCAAGCAGGATCTGGAAAAGCGCGTCAAGGGACAGGATGTCGCCCTGGAACGGTCCCTGGATGTCGTGCGCCGTGCCGTCACCGGCATGAACGGCCTTTCCTCTTCTTCCACCGCCAAGCCCAAAGGCGTGCTTTTCTATGCAGGCCCCACGGGTGTCGGAAAGACAGAAACGGCAAAAGCCCTTGCGGAGAAGCTCTTCGGCGATGAATCCGCCTGCATCCGCTTTGACATGTCCGAGTTCGGCGAAAGCCATTCGGATCAGAAACTGATGGGTGCACCTCCCGGATACGTCGGGTATGAAGCGGGCGGCCAGCTGACCAACGCGGTGAAGAAACAGCCGTTTTCCATCCTGCTCTTTGACGAGATTGAAAAGGCCCACCCGACCATCCTGGATAAATTCCTTCAGATTCTGGAAGACGGCCGCATGACAGACGGTCAGGGCAATACAGTCTATTTCTCCGAATGCATTATCATCTTCACATCCAACCTGGGCATGTATGTCAAGGACGCCCTTGGCAACCGCCATGCCAATGTCACCATGGATATGACCTATCCTGAAGTGCAGAGCCAGATCCGTTCCGCTGTGGAAGACTTTTTCAAGCTGGAACTGGGACGTCCTGAGATTCTGAACCGTATCGGCGAAAACATTGTCGTGTTTGACTATATCCGCCAGGAGGCCGGCGAAGCCATTCTGGACGCCCAGATCAAGAAGATCATCCGCCGCATGGATGAACAGAAGCAGATCCGGATTGTCATCCCGGATGAGGCGTTCAAAGAACTGCATGATGCGGCCCTCGCCGATCTTTCCAACGGCGGCCGCGGCATCGGCAACCAGGTGGAAAGTCTCCTTATCAACCCGCTTTCCCGCTGGCTCTTTGAGATGGAAGTCATGTCTGACCGGACGGTCACCATTGATCACTTCCTGACCAAAGCCAATCCGCCTGCGGTCGTATGCCATCTTGATGAGAAAGGAAGCGACTGATCCATGGCTGACAAACCCTATACCAATCCGCTCGACGGCCTGTATGAAATCGTCGGTGATCTGTGGAACATGCAGAAGCTGGAAGAGGCTGCCGCCCAGCAGCAGCCGGTGAAGCCAGGCCCCGCGGCATCTCTCCCTACAGCCCCCCAAAAGGCCGAAGCGCCCGCTCCCCTTCCCTCCTTTGATCAGATCTGGCAGACCGCGGATGAAAGCATTGACTGGACCGATATCCTGTCCGGGCGCAATACCATGGGCCTGGACCCGCTCTCTCCCCGCTGGAAATTCCTGCGTCAGCACGCGCAGAATGTGCTGTCCGGCTCCCTGACGGATTATGCAGATGTCCTCCGCGAAGTCCGTCCGCTCGATGACATGAAAAAGTATGCGCATCATATCCGTGTGCGTGCACTTTCCTCCGATGAAATCGCTGTCACCTACGAAGCCTTTGAAGAGGATGCGGCCGACAATGCCACCGCATACGAGCACTATCTGTGCGGCATCGCGCTGCGCTGTGCGCGGGATATCTTTGCGGTCCTGCCGGTCACCCATGTTCAGGTCACGGCCTCCGCAGCCGGAAAGCAGCAGCTGCAGGTTCATTTTAAGAGAAGTGATATGCAGAAAACGCTCTTCAACTTTATTGATCCTGTCGATTTTGTCCGGGATCTCGGTGCAGAAATCACACTGGGTGAATAACCATCTCGTTGCCTCCATACCGGTTCTTCTCTGGAAGAACCGGTTTTTTCCATGCAAAAAAAGCAGACAGCCGCAGCTGTCTGCTGAACACGCAGGTTCTTTGCCCATTTCCGGGCATGCTTCACTTTGCCAGGAATTCCGAACGCACCTTCAGTGCTCTGTCCGGATAATTGGAGATAATGATATCCGCACCTGTCTTCAGGGACATCAGGATATCCTTCTCTTCATTGACTGTCCAGACATTCACTTTGAGCCCCAGTGCATGGGCGGCGTCCGTCTCACCCGGGATCTGCAGTTCAGAGAAATGCGGATGAATGGCATCCACCTTCAGTGCAGATGCATACTTCCACGGTTCAACCAGAGTCGCATCATACAAAAGACCGCAGGGAATGGAAGGATCGATCTCCTTGATATGCAGCATGCTGTAATGATTGAAGCTGGAATAGAGCACCTTGTCGGTCATGCCGGTTTCCTCGGCCAGTTTGATGCACTTTTCTTCCAGTTTCTCGTAAAAAATCCGGCTGTTCTTAAGCTCGACATTGATGTGCAGTCCAAGCGGTCCAAGCAGTTCGAACACTTCGCGCAGCGTCGGGATGGTTGCCTTCTCATACTCGGGATGTGTCCGGTTAAACTTCAGATGCTTGAGTTCGCTCGTCGTCATATTGCAGATCAGGCCATGTCCGTTGGAGACACGATCAACTTCTTCATCATGCGCAACAACAAGCTCCCCGTCCTTTGCGATATGGACGTCCAGTTCTACACCTTCCGCTCCCATCTTCGCTGCCAGTTCAAACGCTTCCAGCGTGTTTTCCGGCGCGTATCCGGAAGCACCGCGGTGACCATAAATCAGCTGCATATCCTATTCCTCCACTTCTGCATTTCAGGTCATGAACATTATAGTCTGTCCCCGGGCAAAAACAAGGGGCGCGGGCAGAGCCCGCGCCCGGGATCAGCTAAGGATTCAAATAGGTTCCCAGCAGATCAATAGTTGGTCAGGTTGTACATTTCGATGGCTTCGTTGATTTCAGCGGCAAGCTGCTTGACGCATTCATCCACGTCTTCGATCTCATGATGCACGAGCTTCTCGGTGTAGGACTGCACCAGAGCGCGGGCCTGAGAGAACACGGCCAGAAGTCCGCCGGCATACTGAGGAGCAGAGCTGTGGAGCTGGTCGAGAGCAACCTGGAACTGAGGATACTGTGCAACGTTGGCCTTGAAGGCTTCGGTTTCCTGAGCCTTGACGTTGACCGGGAAATAACCGGTGCGGGCATTCCAGAATGCCTGGTTCTCAGGATTGGTCATGAACTTCACGAATTCCCAGGTAGCAGCTTCACGATCGGCATCGCCGGTCTTGAATGCCCACAGGGAGCCGCCGCCGACAGACACGCCGCCGACATCTTCAGCATTGATGTTCGGGAAGAAACCGACGCCGATTTCGAAGGAATCGCCGACGTTGGTCAGGAGGGTCTTCAGAGCAGCAGTGGATTCGAGGGTGATGGCGATATCGCCGTTGATGAAGGCCTGCTTGGCATCATCATTGCCCTGGTTGAGGTACGGAGCGATGGCGGTGTCTTCGTCAGCAACAAACTTCTTCCACACGGAGAGGATATCGTGTCCGGCGCCGTTGGAGTCGAATTCGACAGCAGTGGCATAGTCCACGCCGCGGCCGTTGTTGTTGTTCACGTAGTTCTTGCCCATCTTGCCGGTCCACTGTTCGAAGAACCAGCCATAGTTGCCCATGCCGAAGCCGTACTTGGCAGCACCGCTCTCGGTGATCTTCTTGGACATTTCATAGATTTCGTCGAAGTTCTTCGGAGGAGTGTTGGGATCCAGGCCAGCCTTTTCAAAGGCGGTCTTGTTGTAGTACAGGATCGGGGTGGAGCTGTTGAACGGCATGGAATAGAGGGTGCCGTCAACGGTGTAGTATGCAGCAATGTTGGGTTCGATGACGCTGGCATCAAAGCCTTCAGCATCGATGAATTCCTGCATGGGCTTTGCCCAGCCCTGGTCGATCATGAAACGGGTGCCGATATCATACACCTGCATGATATCGCAGGGGATGGAGGAGATGCCGGCTGCCTTGATCTTGGCAAATGCGTCATCATAAGCGCCCTGGTATTCATAGTTGACCTTGATCTTGCCTTCATACTGGGTGTTGAAGTCTTCGATCATCGCGGTGATGGCTTCACCGTTGACACCGCCCATGGCGTGCCAGAAGGTGATTTCCACCGGGCCTTCAGCAGAGGCGAATGCGCAGATGCTGAGCATCATTGCAGCAACCAGAAGCAGAGAGACGATCTTTTTCATACAGAGTTCTCCTTTTCTATTATTTACGGGGTCCTCCCCGTTAGAAACAATTATCCCTTGACCGCGCCGGCCATCAGGCCGTTGATCAGCTGCTTGTTCATGAAGACGAAGATGCTCAGGGACGGCACGATGACGATGATAACACCCGCCATCATCAGGCCCATGGACTGTGCATCAATGTCATAGAGCATGCTGATACCCACCTGCACGGTACGGAATGTATCCGAGTCCGTGGTCAGCAGCGGCCACATATACTGGTTCCATGTGTTCAGGAAGACATAGGCACCCAGAGCACCCAGAGCCGGTCTGGAAAGCGGGACAGCAATCTGCAAAAGGAATCTCCAGTTGCTGCACCCGTCAATGGTGCTGGCTTCCTTCAGTTCTCTCGGGAAGGTCATATAGTTCTGGCGCAGCAGGAAGATGCCCATGGCACTGGTCATGTACGGAACAATCAGAACATGCAGGCTGTTGGTCCATCCCCATCCGGCCACGGTCAGATAGTTCGCGATGATGGTCGCTTCGCCGGGCACCATCATGGTGGCCAGGACTGCCATGAACAGGATCTTCTTGCCCCTGAATTCCAGGAATACAAAGGCGAAGGCTGCCATGGAACAGGTCACCATCTGGCAGAGCATGACGGACGTGGAAACAATAAACGAATTCAGAATATACCGCGAGAAATTGTAACTGGGATTGGTAAATGCATTGACATAGTTGTTAAACTGTATCGAATGCGGAAGAAGGAGCGTCTTGTAGACCTGATCGGTATCGACCAGTGAAATCGACAGCGTGTAAATCAGCGGGACGAGAATGATCAGAAGAATCGGGATATTCAGAAGAAAATTGCCTGTATTCTTCAGCTTTCTTTTTCTCTGTGCCCCTGTATGCTTCATTGTTTTCGCCTGGCTCATCAATAATTCACGCTCCTCTTCTCAAAGCTGAACTGAATAATGGTGATGACGAGGATCATGAGGAAGAGCACGACGGAACGGGCGGCAGCCGTCTCAAAGCGCTGAGCCCGGAATGCATCATGCCAGATGGCATAAACAATCAGGTTGGTCGAGCTGTTGGGACTTTCATTGGTCAGCAGTTTGACCTGGCTGAAGGACTGGAATGCATTGATGATATTGATGATAATCTGGAAGAACAGTGTGGGGGAAATCGTCGGGAAGGTGATATGGAACAGTTTCTGCCAGTAGTTGGCGCCGTCGATATCGCAGCTCTCATACAGTTCTGCCGGAACGCTTTTCAGACCGGCACTGATAAAGATGAAGTTGATGCCGCTCTGCAGCCATATGGTGACTGCAGCCACAGCCCAGAACTGATTGGCGCCTCCAAGGAAGTTGATCTGTGTCCCGAAGAGGTTGTTGAGGAGACCTCCGGTGGGATGATAAATCATGCGGAAAGCCATGGATGCCGCTGCCGATGCAATGGCGACCGGCATGGCATAGACTGCTGCGCAGAATCCGGATCCAAAATACCGGTTATAGGTCAGAAGGCTTGTGATCAGGCCGATGAGCAGCCCGCCCAGGGCTACAACACCAACAAACTTGAGGGTTGAAACAATGCTGGCCCAGAAGTCAGCTTTTCCGAAAAGACGGATGGTATAGTTGTCAAGCCCAACAAACTTCTTCGGTCTGCCCAGTGCGTCCGTAACCCATGTCGAGAGATAAATGGTGCGGGCAAAGGGATAGTAGAGGAAGATAGCAAAAATCACCAGCGCCGGCAGCAGAAAAAGATAGGGTTCGATCCGTTCATACGGCGTCTTCTTGATCCGCATCGGCCTTGGTTTCGCAGGATTCTTAACCATAGACTTGACCTCCGTGCTCCCGGCACCCTACTTTACAAAAACAAAGAAATAACCCTTTCATTCGGTTTCCGGTGCAAGCGATGATCTGCTGATGAGCCGATTCCTGAAATGGTTATTCGTGTTCCGTTTGTGGCTGCCGCAGTTAGTGTATCATCTCCTCTGAATAATGTCAATATTGACTTATTTTCTTCCATATCGTCCTGTTTTAAGTGCCATATGGACTCATCCCGATCAAAATGTGCAGAAAGCGTATTCTGCCGCCTGAAAGAACACGATTTCTGCATAACTGTGACATCATAGTTTCATATTTCACAGTGCACCTGGCGGATCACGAAAAAACCGGACAGACTTTCGCTCTGTCCGGAACTGCATCATGATTTTCCTGTCTGAAGAGCAGGAAGCACCCTGCCCTCCTCTGTTTGGTTCTTCTTTCGGATTATCGGATTTTTCTGAGCTTTGCCACATAGAATCCCTCGTGCAGGGCATCCGGGCAGACCAGGAGCGTACCCGGCAGTTTCACAGGCAGCTGAGGGAAATCACGCATGAGATCATCTTCGATGGGAACAAGTTCCATGTTTCCTGTTTTCAGGGCATACGTCACGACGTCCTCATTCTCTTCCGGAAGAATGGAGCATGTGGAATAGACCATCTCCCCGCCTTTTTTCAGCAGGCGGATCGCTTTGGCCATCATGGCCTTCTGGGTTTTCACCGTTTTGAGCACCCAGTCGGGGGTCATGCGCCGTGGCGGCACGCCGTCCCTGAGTTCAAGCGTTCCGCTCCCTGTGCATGGTGCATCCAAAAGAATCCTGTCAAAGCGGAACAGATCATCCAGATCCCTTGCATCCTTCTGCATGACCAGCGCGGAAGCCTTCTGCATTTTCAGGTTGTATCTGAGGCGCTCTGCACGCCGTGCATCGCGTTCGCAGGCTGTGATCTGTGCTTTTCCTCCGGTCAGTGCGGCGATCTGCGTCGTTTTTCCTCCGGGAGCCGCTGCCATATCCAGGACTGCTTCCCCGGGCTGAGGATTCAGGACAACCGGCGGAATCATGGCGGAGAGATTCTGCAGATACACTTTTCCCTCGCTATAGACATTCAGCTTTTCGATTTCATTTTCCCTTGCTTCACTCAGGATCAGTGCCTGTTCATACCAGTCGACATTCTGCCAGGCAATGCCTGCCCGATCCAGTTCACCGCAGACTTCTCCCCTGTCTGCACTGAGCGTATTGATCCGCATGGTTACCGGCCGCACTGCTTTGTATCCGAGTTCAATCCTCTCGGCTGTCTCCTGTCCATAGCAGCTGAGCAGCCGCTCCTGAAGATACGCAGGTATTCTTTCATCCATTGTTCCTGATCTCCCATTCATGCCTCGGTATGGCGGAGGTCTGCCCCTCTGCCGGAATACGGTTCCCGGAACAGTATATCAGCTCCGTTGACCATGTCAATCTGTGGCCCGCTCCGCATTTTCACCGTGCTCAGGCGGAGGGCGGAATCCCTCCTGTCCGCTCGAAATTCCTTTTCCAGTCAACAAAAGGCCATGCGGATCATGGCCTTTTGTCTGGCGCTGCCTGATACGGCAGTCTTTATTCCACTTCTGCGATGACTTCCACTTCAACCAGTGCGCCTTTGGGGAGTGCTTTCACGGCAAAGCAGCTGCGGGCAGGGGCTGAGGTAATGAAAGAAGCATACACCTCATTGAATGCGGCAAAATCTGCAATATCCGCAAGGAAGCAGGTCGTCTTGACCACATGGTCAAAATCGGTGCCCGCTGCCTTCAGGACTTCTCCGAGATTCTTCATGACCTGTTCGGTCTGTGCGCGGATCTCGGTGCCGACCAGGGTGCCGGTTGCAGGATCCAGCGGAATCTGGCCCGATGTGAAGAGCAGATTGCCGGTTTGTTTGGCCTGGGAGTACGGTCCGATCGCAGCAGGCGCGGACGGGGTTGAAACAGTCTTGATCATGGCGGTATCCTCCTTACAGTTTTCTCAGTCTACGATCTTCAGTCCGGCATCCATGAGTGCCTGACGGATCTGACGGATATGCTCGTGATTCTTGGTTTCCATGGCCACGCGCAGATAGCAGCCGACCACATCGGAGCCCGTATTCGAATGCTCATGATGCACACTGGTCACATTGCCGCCCTGCTCTGCGATGATTCTCGACACGGTCAGCAGCTGTCCGGGCTTGTCCACCAGTTCAATGGTCATCTGGCAGGAGCGGCCGGACATGATCAGGCCTCGGGTGATCACCCTGGAAAGAATGGTCACGTCAATGTTTCCGCCGGAAAGCAGGCACACAGCCTTCTTGCCCTGAAGGTCCACCTTGTTGAACATGGCGGCGGCAACCGACACAGCGCCCGCGCCTTCCGTGACCAGCTTATGCTGTTCCATGAGTGCGAGAATGGCGGCGGCAATCTCATCGTCCGTCACCGTGACAATTTCGTCCACATAGTGCGAAACGATATCATAGGTGAGATCGCCCGGGCGCTTGACGGCAATGCCGTCAGCGATGGTGAACACACTCGGAAGGGTTTCAATATGGCCATCATGAACGGAGGAAAGCATGGAAGGCGCTCCGGCTGCCTGAACGCCGATCACCCGGACTTTGGGATTGAGGGACTTGATCGTATAGGCGATGCCGGAGATCAGTCCGCCGCCGCCGATGGGCACGAGCACAGCATCCAGATCCGGCACCTGCTCGGCAAGTTCGAGCGCGATGGTGCCCTGTCCCGCGATGACTTCCGGATCATCAAACGGATGGATAAACGTATAGCCGAACTCATCCCGCAGCGAAAGCGCTTTCTTGTAGGCGTCATCGTACACGCCTTCGACCAGGCAGATCTCTGCCCCATAGCTCCGCGTGGCCTCCACCTTGGAAATCGGTGCCGAGTCCGGGAGACAGATCACGGACTTGATGCCGTTCCTCTGCGCTGCAAGGGCCACACCCTGCGCATGGTTTCCGGCCGAGCAGGCAATCACGCCGCGCTCCTTTTCCTCGGGAGAGAGCTGCGACATTTTATAGTATGCACCGCGAACCTTGAATGAACCTGTAATCTGCAGGTTTTCCGTCTTCAGATACAGGTCCACGCCGGGGTTCAGTTTCGGTGCAGGAATGACGTCCGTCCGCCGCACTACGCTTCTGAGCACATAATTGGCTCTGTATACCATGTCCAGAGTCAGCTGCTTATCGCTGTTCATGATTGTATCCTTTCCTCATGTTCCTGTCCTTCCAGGGAAACATCTGCCCGGATGCCGAAGCACCCGGGCAGACTGTATGGACTCGATTCAGATCAGTTGTTGATGAGCTTGTCCTCGTCGCTCCAGGAATAGAGCTGACGGATTTCCTTGCCGACCTTCTCGCAGGGATGCTCGGCTGCCTTGCGGCGCATGGCGTTGAAGTGCACCTGACCGCCGGCTTCGGACATATCCAGCAGGAAGTCCTTGGCAAAGGTGCCGTCCTGGATGTCCTTGAGGATCTTGCGCATGGTGGCGCGGGTCTCTTCAGTGATGATCTTCGGGCCGGTGGTGTAGTCGCCGTACTCTGCCGTATTGGAAATGGAGTAGCGCATGCCTTCAAAACCGGACTGGTAGATCAGGTCTACAATCAGCTTCATCTCATGGATGCACTCAAAGTATGCATTCCGCGGATCATAGCCGGCTTCCACCAGGGTGTCATAGCCTGCCTGCATGAGCGCGCACACGCCGCCGCAAAGCACAGCCTGCTCGCCGAACAGGTCGGTCTCGGTTTCCGTGCGGAATGTGGTCTCCAGAACGCCGGCGCGTGCGCCGCCGATGCCCAGGGCATAGGCCAGGCCGATATCCAGTGCGTCACCGGTGGCATCCTGCTCAACAGCAATCAGGCAGGGAACGCCCTTGCCGGCCTGATACTCGCTGCGGACGGTGTGGCCGGGGCCTTTGGGAGCGATCATAATCACATTGACGAACTTCGGGGGCTTGATGCAGCCGAAGTGAATATTGAAGCCGTGTGCGAAAGCAAGCGTCTTGCCCTCGGTCAGGTTGGGCTCAATGCTTTCCTTGTACAGCTTGGCCTGCTTTTCATCGTTGATCAGAATCATAATCACGTCGCCGACCTTGGCAGCATCGGCGGCTGTCATGACTTTCAGTCCTGCAGCTTCGGCCTTTGCCCAGCTCTTGGAGCCGTTGTACAGACCGACAACCACATCCACACCGGAATCGCGCAGATTCAGCGCATGGGCATGGCCCTGGGAGCCGTATCCGATAATCGAAACCGTTTTGCCTTCCAGTTTGGACAGATCACAGTCCTGCTGATAATAGATCTTCTGCATGTTCTATCTCTCCTTTTATTTGTGCGTCAGGCTGGTGCCTGGAGCTGCCTTGCTTGTGCAGGATAGAAAAAAACCTTCGTCTCCCCTCACGGAGACGAAAGAATCATCTTTCGCGGTACCACTCCGGTTCATCCGCACGCGGATGCCCTCACGGGAAGCCTGCACTCCCCAGCGCTTTCACGGGCGCACCCGTTCCCGGCTACTCTGTTCACCGGAACCGCTCTGTGGTGATTTTCGTCTTTCTGCCGCCATGCCTTGCACCTTCCGGCATGTCTCTGAAGCACTGCAGAGAAACTACTGTCCACTTCTCAGCGTTCATGGCGATCATAACATTGCCCTATCTGTTTGTCAATCTGCCGAGTGTACTTCCGCTGTACTCCTGTCCGCACAATGAGAAACGGGCAGGCCATGGGATCCTGCCTGCCCGTTTCCTGATCTGTTCTTCAGTGGATCTGCTTACGCATCGGAGCGCGCAAACGCGTTTTTCATGCCCATGCTCGCCTGATAGAGCACTTTGGAGAGGAAATCCGCGGTCTCCTCCTGCGCCATGTCTGAAATCTTCTGATTGCATGCTTCCAGATAGGCACCCAGTTCCTCCGTATTCTTTTCCATGGCCTCGTGGTCAAACGTCCTGAGCATTGCCTGTCCCTTTCCATGGACGGCATGCTGGTACCGTTCCAGCGGCGATGCACAGACGGCGAAATGGCTGTCCGCCATCGCGGCAATCAGGCGGTTGGCCCAGTAGAAATTGTCCGTGGACACCTCCGCCCCTGTATCCCGCACATAGGCAGGGGTTGTGGTAACGTTGGCATAAAAAGGAATCATGGCGTTAAAGACATTGGATCCCATCGCAATCCACTGCACATCGCGGATGCCCTCGGGCATGTCGGCGCGGATCTGCGTGAGCAGCAGGATATTGTTGCGGTTAATGCCGATCGGGCGGTAGGCACCGCGCATGTCATCCGGCCCATGATGGCCGTAGGGATCATACGGCGTCCCCTGGTAATGGTCGGAGAGCACATACTTGATGTCCTCCACCGTCACTTTGTGCTCCGGCACCCGCCAGAACGGAATGTCATCCGATGTCGGGAGATAGTCGGCTTCCGGCCCGTCCCAGACATTGCTCTGGGGATTCAGATGCCGCTCCATCACCCAGGCACGGGGCGTATTGTAGGTATGGTCTGCGTCGTCATGACTCCCAAACACCGCGCGGACATCCAGATCCGTCTCCTCTTCCAGTTTTCTTTCCTCCATGGAAAGATCCAGATGATGCTCCCGAATGAAGGAGATCAGGTCGGACGAACACAGGTTTTCCTTTTTCTCTCCGAAAGCATCCGTCAGATCCAGGCTGTCAATCCCCAGCTGATTGGGCACGACGGCATAGCAGTCATCCGGTATGCGGCGGGCAATCCAGTGATGGCCGCCGATGGTCTCCATCCACCAGATCTCATCGGCATCCTGAAAGCCGACGCCGTTCATCTCATACGTGCCGTACTTTTCCAGCAGACGGCCGAGCAGTTCAACGCCTTCTCTTGCGCTGCGAATGTAGGGAAGAACGATCGTGAGCATATCTTCCTCCCCGATCCCGTCCTTCACCAGCGGATCCGCACCCTGAACCCGTGCATTGCTCGTGATGGTCTCCGTCGCCGTCATGGCCACATGGCAGCTGTTGATGCCTGCTTCACCCCAGATTCCCTTGTCCGGCAGGGCATTGGGGGCAGCCGTATACCGCAGGGGCTGGTTCGGGAGTTCAATTCTGCAGCCCGAAAGCACAGAGACATACTCCCGCGGCTGGTCTTCCGGATTGACCACAAGAAAACGTTTCGGGGCAAACGATCCGTTTCCCGCGTCTTCATTGCGCGCCATGAGGGTGGATCCGTCATAGGATGCTTTTTTTCCGACAAGAATGGTTGTGCAGGGCATAGCTTCTGTTCCTCCTGTCCATGGGTACAGTATATTCAGACAGCACGAAGTATAGCACACTTTCACCTGAGGGAATATCGAAATCCATGTCCGTTTCGCTCTTCCTGCCCGCAGAGGGCCGGAAGACACAGAAAATACAATGCCTGAGGCATTGCCTGCCCTGAAGCAATATGCTATGATACGCCTTGTTCATGATCTGCAGAGATGCGAAAGGATGTCGACGATATGAATATTGTATGCCTGGACCTTGAAGGTGTTCTCGTTCCGGAAATCTGGATTGCCTTTTCCGAAGCCAGCGGGATTCCCGAACTGCGGCGCACCACCCGTGACGAGCCGGATTATGACAAGCTGATGCGCTGGCGCATCGGTATCCTCAAGGAGCACGGTCTCGGGCTTAAGGATATCCAGAAGACCATCGCCACCATTGATCCGCTCCCCGGCGCAAAGGAATTCATGGATACCCTGCGCAGTGAAACCCAGGTTATTATCCTCAGTGACACCTTTGAGCAGTTTGCTTCCCCGCTCATGAAAAAGCTCGGGTGGCCCACGATCTTCTGCAACACGCTGGAAGTCGGGGAAAACGGGGAAATCACCGGATACAAAATCCGTGTGCCCCAGTCCAAGCTCTCCACCGTCAAAGCCCTGCAGTCCGTCGGCTTTGAAACCATTGCTTCCGGCGACAGCTATAACGACCTGGCCATGATTCAGGCCAGCAAAGCCGGTTTTCTCTTCCGTACCACCGAAAAGATCCGTGCGGATTATCCGGACCTTCCTGCGTTTGAATCCTATGACGATCTGCTGCAGGCAATCCGCGGCGCCCTGTGATCTGTCTGTATCTCCATCTGCCGTTCCCTTCCGGGGACGGCCGTTTTTTTGTCCCATGCAAAAAGCAGCGGTTTCCCGCTGCTCACTGCATCCACTTTCTTCTGAAGGCACGCATCATTTCAGAGGTCAGACTCACATCGTCAATGCCGTCCGGCACATCGCGCCAGTGCTTCCACTCCGCCAAGGACAGCTCGTTCCGGTCAATGTGAATCCGGTCAGAGCCCTTCAGATCACAGAAAAAGCCCATCAGAACCCCGGCATCACATCCCCAGGGCTGCGAACCCCAGTAGCGGATGTTTTCCACCTCAAGGCCGGTCTCTTCCATGACTTCCCTCTCCACCGTGCCTTCCACAGTTTCGCCGATCTCCGTAAACCCGGCCAGAAGTGCATAATGCGAATAACTTCCACGGGCATATTTGGACAAAAGCAGCCGCTCACCGTCCGTCACCCCGATGATGACCGCCGGTGAAATCGTCGGGAAGATCTGCAGTCCGCACCCGGGACAGTACAGCATCCGCAGTTTCGCATCATGCACCGTTTTCCCGCCGCACCGCCCGCAGAAGCGGTGACTGGAATACCATCTGTACAGATGATATGCGGTGTACGCTGCAAACAGTTCCTTTCTCGGCGCTTTCTTCCTGATTTCAAAAAGGCTCAGCACAGAATACCCCGGGAGCTGGCATGCCTCTGAGGAGAGGTAGTACCGGACATCATCGATGGAGAACAGATACGTCAGGTTTTCTTTTCCCTCTGCCAGTTCCGACACCAGCGGCATTTCACAGCCATCGTCCGATACCAGCAGGGACTGTCCCTGAAACAGTGCAGCCCTGCTCTGCGCATCCGGCGGGCAGGGGGTGTATGTATTGGAAAATACAGCCGGAGCAATTTCCTGAACCATGTTTTCCTTTCACTTCCTTCTCTTGTATGGATCGCATCATTCCGTTTTCCCTAACGGCTTTCCGTCCAGCACGCAGCCTTTCAGTTCTCCGCCTGATGCATAGATCAGCTTCATGGAGAAACAGTCCTCGCTCTTTTCGAGCAGCGGCAGAAATGCGCGGTCACCTTCCCACAGCGCAAGATCCATGATCTTCTCTTTGGGAATCCATTTCAGCACGCCCTCTGCGCACTCTTCCCGTACACAGCCTTCTGCCTTTCCCGTATACAGAAACGTCATTTCATTTCCCCAGTCCGGAAGAATAAAGGTCAGGATGCCTCGAAGCTTCCATTCGGTCAGCTCCATCCCGGTCTCCTCGCGGACTTCCCGCACAATGCATTCCTCGGGTGATTCATTGTCCTCCAGATGTCCGCCGACCCCGATCCATTTTCCCTGGTTCTCGTCGTTTTGCTTTTTATTGCGGTTCATCATCAGATAGCAGCCGTCTTTTTCGATATAGCAGAGTGTTGTCAGTCTCATCGTTCTTCTCCTCGCTGTTCTGTCTTCGGAAGATGCATTTCCTCTTCCATGGCGTCGATGGCTTCCTGCCACGCACTTTCCGGAATGGACGCAGGCTCCGCAGCCCCGAAGCGCCGCATGACATACCGGAGCGCCTGCGCGTGGGAGACCCGCCCTGTCAGAAGGACATGCCGGGTGACACGGTACCAGCCGGGCGCCTTTTCGTACAGTCTCTCCTCGTCCATTTGCCGGATGGTTTCCTGTATGTCATAGGAAACGGAAAGGAACTCGGTGTTCCATGCGCCGTCCTTTCCTTCCATGATCATGAACTGAGCCTTCCCTCCGCTTCCCAGCGGCACACCGACGGCCCCCGGATTGATCACACGAATGCCTTTCCTCGTGTAGTCCGTCTGGATATGAAAGTGCCCGCACAGCACCAGCCCTGCAGGCATGCGCTCCATCAGATCGTCAATGTATCCATAGTCGGGACGCAGACTCTCACGAACGGCAAAGGGCGATCCATGGCACAGAGCAATGTCGGGATATCCCTCCGTCCGGAGCACGCGGCTGATCGGAAGCTGTTCAAAGAAATCCAGATCTTCATCCATCAGCCGGTCACTGTTGTAGCGCAGCATACCGGTTGCCGAATTCCCGTACTCCCAGGCTTCCTCCGGATGCTGTCTGTGATGAATCCAGTAATTCTCCTTGTTGCCGCGGATGAAGATGCACGGATAACGGCGGCGGATTTCCCACAGAAGACCCAGTGTCCTCTGCGGAAATGCCATATCCCCCAGATAATCCCCAAGGAAGATGAACGCGGTGCAGTGATGTTCTTCGGCTGCCCGTAGGCAGGCCTGAAAGGCAGGACAATTGCTGTGAATGTCCGCCATGACGGCTGTGCGCATCGCTCCGTCCCCCTTTCCTGAAAGCTCCCGGTCATTATACCCACGCATGACGTTCCGGACAAGCCTGTCCTGTTTTTCAGGAACCGATGCCCATGGTCCTGTTGAACCTTTCCTCTGTTCCGTCTATAATGCTCTGCAGAATCTGCGTCCTTTGCATTCTGCTTTCCAAGAGGAGGCCTGCCCCATGAGCAATCCGTCCATCTCTCTGCAGCTGATTCCCGGCGATGCCCCCGTCAGTCCCCTTCTGTTCGGACACTTCATTGAATTCATTGAAAACTGCATTACCGGCGGCGTTTCAGACCCGGGCAGTCCCGCTTCCGATGCGTCCAGCATCCGTCAGGATGTCCTGGAAAAGGCAAAAGGCCTCCAGCCCACGCTCCTGCGTTTCCCGGGCGGAACCTATGCCGGCATCTATCACTGGATGGACGGGATCGGGGCTTTGGCGAATCGCAGGAAACGCAGAAATCTCATCTGGGGCGGGATCAATGACAACACCTTCGGGACCGCCGAGTTTGTCACGTACTGCCGAAAGCTCGGCGCGGAGCCCATGCTGTGCGTCAACATGGCCAGCGGCACCGCGCAGGAGGCCGCGGACTGGGTGGAATACTGCAACGGGGAACCCGGCACCTATTACGCTGATCTGCGTGTGGCGGACGGCTTCCCGGAACCGTTTCATGTCCGGTACTGGTGCATCGGCAATGAAAGCTATGCTGAGCCGGACCTCGGAGCGCAGCACAATCCGGACCGGTACATCGCCGACGCCTGGGAGTTTACCAAGCATATGAAGCTCATGGATCCCTCCCTGAAACTGGTCTATGTCGGCAATCCGCTCGATGCGGCCTGGAACAGCCGCATCCTTGAATCACTCGCTCCTGTGTGCGACTATCTCTCCATCCACCATTACTCATCCGAAGGCGCGCTTGGCCCCTATGGCCCCTTTTCCGGGCTTCTGGAGTTCCGTGCCCAGCTCAATGAGATGATTCCGGTGCTGCACCGTGCTTCCGACACTGCCCGGCCGCTCAGTCCCTGGTACCGCTTTCCGGGCCGGCAGGAACCCATCCGGCTCGCTGTGGATGAATGGAATATCTGGGACAGCACGCCGCGCGGTGAGGACAACCGCTACGGCCTGAAAATGACCTATACCTGGCGGGATGCGCTCTGGACGGCCTGCATGCTCAACACGTTTGCCGCGCATGCCAAAGACATCGGCATGGCCAATCTGGCGCAGATGGTCAATGTGCTCGCACCCATCGTCACCTGCGGCGACCAGTCCTATGTCCAGACGACCTACCATGTGCTCTCCCTGTACAGAAAAAACCTGCAGGGCTGCAGCGTCAAGTGCACTTTCAGTGCGCCTTCCGCTGCCTCTCTCCCCGCAGGTCACCTGCCTGTACTCGATGCCTCCGCATGCCTTCGAAGCGATGGCACCATGTGCCTCTTTCTTGTCAATCTCAGTCAGGATACCCCCCTGGAAGTCGTGCTTCCGGAGACGTGGACTGTCACAGTAAGCACTGCCCTCTCCGCGCCGGCGTTCTCGTCATTCAATGCGCCGGGCACAGAAACCGTCAGCTGCCGCACGTCGGCACATCCGGCAGCAAAACTCATCCTGCCCGCCGCCAGCGTCACAGCCGCCATCCTTGTATCCTGAACCTGTTCGGTTTTTCTCTGATCCCATCAGGGCCTGATGTCCATCAGGCCTTTTTCTCTGCCCGGTTCGTGCCGTGCTGTTTCAGCCACCGGTGCAGCAGCCACAGCGCAAAGACAGCGCCGCAGGCCTCGCCGGCAGGAAGCGCAGCCGCCAGACCGGTCTCTCCGAAGAGGCGGTCGAGGAGGAACATCAGGGGAATATAGAACACAATTTCCCGTACAAAGGCATGAAGGAGGGTTCCTCTTCCATTGCCCATCGCCTGCAGACAGTAGGAGGTGTGGTAATTGATGAACTGGACCGGGGACGCAATGCAGCGGATTCTCAGGAAAAGGGTTGCATAGCCGATCGTTGTCAGTGCGGCCGCAGCGTCCCCTGCCTTCGTGCTCAGAAACAGCCTGGATGCCTGTCCGGCAAAAATCTCAAAGAGGACAATGCAGGCTGCGGAAATCATGAGGCCTGTATTTCTTGCCGTCCGGATGGTCTCCTGCATGCGCCGGTGATTGCCCGAAGCAAAGTTGTAGGCCACAATCGGCAGCATGCCCTGGCAGATGCCGAGATTGACCGCATTGGGGATGCGCTCCACCTTCATGACAATCCCCATGCCCGCAAGAACCAGATCATTGTGGGCTGCTGCAATCATATTGACACAGATATTGGCCACATCGAACAGTCCCGTCAGCACGGCGGACGGCACACCGACTGTCAGGATATTCCGGATATCCCCGCGGGAAGTTTTGCGCGCCTCCGTCACACTCAGACACAGCGCCGAGGAGTGCCCGGCCTTTCCGTAAGCAAAAAGGAGATAGATGCAGGAAATGCAGTTGGCCAGCAGTGTTGCCACTGCAGCGCCTGTGACTTCCTGTCCCCGCGGAAGGATCACAAACATAAACAGCGGGTCCAGCACCATGTTCAGCACGCCGCCCAGGCTCAGTCCCAGGCTCGCCTGGCTTGAAAACCCTGCATTTCTGAGCAGATGCGCCAGCGTCATGGACAGAATGCTCGGAAGGCTGCCTGCAACCACAACCAGCAGGGTATAACTGCGGGCATAATCAATCGTCGCATCCGATGCGCCGAGGAATCGGAGGACCGGATCGATGAAGATACCGATCAGAAGGGAATACAGCGCCGCAATCGCCACCGCGCCATACACGCTCAGTGCGCTGACATGCCTGGCATTCTCATGTCTGCCGGCTCCCATGAGCCTGGCCACATGGCTTCCGCCGCCAATGCCGAACAGATTGCCCAGTGCGGCATTCATCATCACCATTGTCAGCGTGAGGCTGGTTGCAGCCATCATATAGGAATTTCCTGTTCTGCCAACGAAAAAGGCATCCACCATGTTGTAGATCAGATTGATGGCCTGACTGATCACGGTGGGTACGGCCATGGTCAGCAGGGCTTTGGGAACGGAAACACTGCTGAACAGTTCATCTTTGCTGACCCTTGTCTGTTTCATTGCACAATCTCCCTTTTGCTCTGCAAAAAAATCCCGGCTCAGCTGCAGTGCAGCAGGCAGGGCCGGAAAAGGATTATACCACTTCTGTATTTTTTCATAAACGTTTTCACAGAAAAAACACGGGCACTGCCCGAAAGGAACAGTGTCCGTGTCTGAGTGAAGTCCTGTACAGAGAATTACTTCTTGATCTGGCTCAGGGCATCTTCCACAGCAGCCATGATGGCAGCGGAGGACTGGGTTGCACCGGCAACCGTATCCACCTGCGTGGACTGGGATTCAATGATGGCCTTGGGAACTGCATCAAACGCCGGATCGCAGATACCGGGCGTTTCCATGCTTTCCAGGATCTCAATGTTGGCAATCTTGTCGCCGTCCATGGTGACCTTGACCTTCATTGCGCCGCGTTCGGTCTCGCTGGTGCCGATGTATTCGTTTGCGCCGAGTTCTGCTGCAGGCTCTTCAACAACAGGGGCAGCCTCTTCAAAACCAAAGTGCACGTTGAGCAGTTCGATGGTCTTGACCACCACTTCACCGGTCAGGGCAGCGCAGCGCGCCTTGCGCGGGGCGTCTCCCATTTCCAGATTGTTGGCCTTCATGAACTTGTTGACAGACTCTCTGCAGGTAATGCCTTCTGCCACGGTGGTCACCGCGGTGTATTCCGGCTGATAGGTCGGGAAGGGCTCTTTCCGGTACCAGGCAAACAGCTGGTTGCGGATTTCGCCTGCATCCTTGGGTTCGCAGAAAAGGCCGATCATCGCGCAGGCACCGGCCAGTGCGCCGCACAGTTCCTGGCATCCGAAACCACCGGCTGCCAGCGCCATCATCTTGGCAGGGATCACGTTGTAGGGATAGCCGTATTCTTCAGCCAGCAGTTCAATGATACCGGCAACAGCACCGCCGCCGCAGCCGCCGACTTCATACCAGCGCTTGTAGGTGTACTCAAGTGCCTTCTGCTTGTCGATCGGATGCCATGCCCACGGATACTCCGGAACATTGGGGGTTTCTGCAAAGGACGCCATGGGCAGTGCGCTGATCATCGCTGCGCCGGCCGTTCCAAGACCGATATTCTTCAAAAAGCTGCGGCGGGAAAATTCCTGATTCTTCATAAAAATATGCTCCTTTCAGTTGATACGCATATGTGGTTTATAACAATTATACGCTTCCTTCAGACAAATTCAATCGTCACGCATTCCAAACGCAATACTCAATAATTTTTTAGTAACCTGCGTTGCACCTGCCTCTTCAGGCTGTCCCTGCGCCGCCTCGTAAGGAACTTTTCCGGAAGATGTGGTATACTGTTTTGCGGCACAATGTGCCTGAAATTGTCTCAAGCAATGTCCCGCCAGCGGGACCAAGGAGCATAATAATATGAAGACCATCAAAGTCGTAGCTGCCGTCATCTGCAGCTCTATGACCGAAAAGAAAAGCATTTTCGCCACAGCCAGAGGGTATGGAGATTTTAAGGGGCAGTGGGAATTCCCGGGAGGAAAAGTCGAGGCAGGCGAATCGCCCCGTCAGGCTCTCATCCGTGAAATCCGCGAGGAACTCGCCACCGACATCACGGTCGGTGAACAGATCGGCACCATTGAGTATGACTATCCGGCATTTCATCTGTCCATGGACTGCTTCTGGTGCGAAGTGGTCCGCGGCGATCTGGTGCTGAAGGAAGCCGAAGATGCCCGCTGGCTGACACGGGAGGAACTCGCCTCCGTTCACTGGCTGCCCGCCGATCTGACGATCATTCCTGAAATCGAAAAGGCGATGAGCGCATCCTCATCCCCCGAATGCTGAAAACACATGGCCCGGATCCGTTTCTGACCGCAGAAGCGGCAGAAGGCGTGATCTGACGGTCCTGCGCAGGAGAGGAACACATAATGTATCAGAAAAAAACAGAAATTGACCTCCGCTCCCCGCTCGAGTTTGGTCTGGATGTCTTCTCAGCCAAATGGCATTCCCGGATCATCTGTGAACTGTCCAACACCTATCCGCTGCGTTACAGTCAGCTCCGGACTCTTCTGAGCGGCGTCACGGATACGGCGCTTGCGCATGCACTCAACAGGCTGTGCAGTCACGGCATCATTCAGCGCACCCAGACCGATGAAGTCCCGTCCAGAGCCGTCTACGCCCTCACCGAGATGGGTTGGTCCGTCATCCCAATCTTTGAATCCATCTGTCAGTGGTCAGGCCGTTATTACCAGCCTGAGGACGGGCATACCCTGATCAAGTGCCGGAACTGCGACAAGTGCTTTCAGAAGGAAAAACACGAAACGAAAGCTTCCCTTCCGAAGGAAACCCCATAAGAGATTCACCTGTCCCGAAGTCATCCAAAAAGTGCACAGGCCGGAGCGCTGATATCACTCTGACCTGTGCACTTTTTTCGTTCATTTCTTCTGTTCAGCTGCCCGTGGAGCGGTAATGGCGCAGAGCATGGCCAAAGAGCACATACACTACCCCGAACACCACCAGTCCGGACAGCGGACAGACAAAGACCGTCCATGTCGGCCAGCCGTACAGCGGCTTTCCGAGGATCCAGGCAGCCGGGACATGCAGCGTCATGGCAAACGGAGCCAGCATGGTAAACATCGCCCGCAGAGGCCGCGGATAGATATCCACAGGATACTGACAGGCACTGCGTCCGCCATAGGTCAGCGCATTGACCAGCTCGACGGACTTGACCGAGTAGATGCAGAAAACCGCTTCGATCAGGAACAGTCCCAGAATCAGAAGCATGCTCATCAGCAGGGCTTCCGCAAAAGCCAGTACCTTCCAGACCGTCCACTGGATCATGGACATGCGGCTGCCAAGAATCAAAGCCAGAACGCCAACCGCGATGCAGGTGATGCGCCTGGGATCGATCGCGCTGCACAGGACCTGCGTCAGGACGCCGCGCGGCCTGAGCAGCATGGTATCCAGCTGACCGGTCCGCACCAGCATCGGGAAATTGCCCGTCACGCCTCTTCCGAAGCATTCGGTCAGATAAAAGGACACCGACATCATCCCGAAGAAAAAATACAGGTCGCCCGGCATCCAGCGTCCCAGGATATCAAAGCGGTCCACGATCAGAAGCACAGCCAGGAATTCTCCGCCTTCCATAATCAGCTGGGCAATCGTCTGGAGCAGAAAGGAGACCGGATACTGCATTTGGCTTTTTATCAGGATGGCCATGGAGTGCAGATACAGTTTAATCGTATTCATCTCTCAGCCTCCCTGAATGACCAGTCGGCGCTGGTTGCTTTTCCACAGCGCAATGCCTGTCCCTGTGAGCACCACCGTCCATGCCGCCTGCAGCAGCAAAACGCCCGGGGCATCAGCTACCTGCCGCGTACCGGTATACAGACGTATCGGCGCATCGAGAAGCTGCGCGTACGGCAGAGCGGTGATCACTTTCTGCCAGGCGTCGGGATACAGGGTCAGCGGAAGCACATTGCCGGAGAGGATCATCATCAGGAGATTCAGCATCGCCTGAATCCCTTTGGGATCCAGTGTCCGCATGGTAATGCCCATGGTGATGTTTTCCAGCGCACTCACGCAGCACAGCCCGATCATCAGGCCCAGAAGAAAGCAGACGAAGGCAGCCGGTGAAACCGGGGCCATGATCCCCCATCCTCTGGGAAGACACAGCGCAAAAACCAGCATGGGAACAGCCCGCAAAAGACTGCCCATCGATTTCTGGGCAAGGATCCGGGCATAGTAGTATCCATAGAGGCTCAGCGGCCGGACCAGATCATAGGCAATGTCGCCCGTCCGTATTTTTCCTGCCAGATCGCTGTCCGAAGAGAGCACCATTCTGAAGAATGCCTGCTGAAGCCAGACATAGGTGGAGACCGTCTCAATGGGCATGACCTGCGGCCGGCCCGCATACAGTGCACGGTACAGCGACACCAGAATCAGTCCGAAGACGAGCTGACAGATGATGCCCCCGAGTACGGCGCCGCGGTACTGAAGTTCCAGTTTCCAGTTCATCCTGAAGATGGACGCATAGGCTTTTGTTCTCATAAATCCATCTCCCGATACATCTGTGCAATCAGCTGGTCAATATTCTGTCCCTGTGCCGTCAGTTCCCGAATGCTGCCTGCCCCCTGCAGGTACTCCAGCAGCCAGGCCGTGGACACGTTTTCCGGATCATAGACCACCCGGTACCGGCTGCCTGTCTGCGTCACCGTGCACCCGTCCGGAAGCCCGCTGAGCACAGTCTCCCTTTCATAGCTGACCTCAATGACCCGTTCACGGTCATACCTGGAGAGCAGGTCTGTGAGTCCCCCGTCAAAGAGCAGTTTCCCGTGTCCGAGGACCATCACTCTGGAACACAGCGCTGCGACATCTTCCATGTCATGCGTTGTGAGCAGAATGGTCGTCCGGTGGTCCCGGTTTTCTTCCCGGAGAAAATCGCGCAGCGACAGCTTGCTCACGGCATCAAGCCCAATGGTCGGTTCATCGAGAAAGAGCAGCTCCGGCCTGTGCAGAAGGGACCCGCACAGCTCCGCGCGCATGCGCTGTCCAAGACTGAGCTGGCGCAGCGGCGTGCGCAATAGTTCCCCGAGCTGCAGTTTTTCCGTCAGTTCATCCAGACGCGTTTTCCAGGCATTTTCCTCAAGCCGGTAAATGTCACGCAGGAGAAGATAACTGTCCAGAATCGGCACATCCCACCAGAGCTGGGAGCGCTGGCCGAACACCACGCCGATATGCTGCGCATGCGCTTTTCTGTCCGTCCACGGCACTCTCCCGCCGACATGGACGCTGCCGGATGAAGGCGTCAGAATGCCGCTCAGAATCTTAACCGTCGTGGATTTTCCGGCCCCGTTCGGCCCGATATATCCCACCAGTTCTCCCTGCCGGACCGAAAAGGAAACATGGTCCAGCGCCTGCACGGTTGTCTTCTCACGGAAGAGATGTCCCTTTTCCCGTTTCCTGCGGACAGTAAACGATTTGCACAGGTTTTCCACTTCAATATAGTTCATACTTTCCCCCGTCTGTCTTCTGTCCACCTCTCGACTCTGTCATGCCCTTCCCTGTCAGAGTACCGGATCCCCGGCGTCCTGTGCCTCATCATCTTTTCCTGCCGTGCGGCTTTTTCTCCGGATCCTGTGCAGCTGCGGGCGCAGGGTGATTTCCCGCATGACAAAACGCTCCTTCCCGGAGAGCGCGAAGAGCACGGCATCGGCGACATCCTCCGGCACAAGATAGGCCTGCGGGTCATCATCCACCGTAAAGTCCGCATGCCGGTAGAGCCGGGTCGCCGTCATATCCGGCTGGACTGTGATCACCTTGACCCCATACCGGCGCACTTCATCAAACAGGCTTGCGCCAAACGAGGAAAGGCCGGCCTTAGTCGCTGCATAGGCGCAACCGTGCGGGCTCGGCAGCTTTGCCGTCACAGAGGACATCAGTACCACCGTCCCCTGATTTTTCTTCAGATCGCGCAGAAGACGCTGGGTGAGAATCATGGGCGAAGTCAGATTGACCGATACCATTTCCTCAATCTTCTCTGCATTCAGTTCCTCATGCAGTCCATAGTACGCCGTTCCGCCGCACAAAACAAGAAGGGAAACCTCTCCTTCCCTGCGGATCCGGTCAACTTCCCGGAGCACATCCGCGGTTGCCCGCAGATCGCAGACGACCGCATGAAAGTGCGGTACGGTGAGATCATTCGGAGCAAACGTCCTCCCAAACCCGTATACTTCAAAGCCTTCCCGGGCCAGTCTCAGGGCAAGACATCTGCCGATGCCTGAGGACGCGCCGGTCACCACAGCGATACTCATATCTGTTCCCTCCACCGAAAGATCCGGTCCCTGCCGGCATACGGAAGAAGCAGGCCGGTCATGGTGTTTTCCATTTCTTCCGCCGTCTCAGGCGGATACTGATAAAAGCCGTCCACATTGACAAACGGATACTGCACAACCGCCGAGTCTGTGGATTTGCGAAGCGCACGCAGGTAATCCTGCGAGATGCGGAACGAGCCGATGCTGAAGTCAAAGACATGTCTGAGCCGTTCTTCGCCCAGTTCTGACACGATCGTCTCCATCATGCGGCTATACGCCTTCCTCCACTCCGGCACATGAATCATCGGATCAAAGCAGAGCCGGATGGTGTGTCCAAGATCCAGCCCTTCCCGCACCGCCTCCAGCCTTGCCTGAAGAGACGGTGTTTTTTTCTCATACCGGATGACTTCTTCCGGGGACAGCGTAAAGGCAAAAATCACACGGGAAGAACCGGGCAGAGAGCGCAAAAGCTGTGTGCAGGACGTCTTGGTTCTCACTTCAATTGTCAGGTTCTCGTGGCGCTCTGTTTCCCGCGCAAAGGCATGCACATAGCCGTGCAGGTTTTCCAGTGCACACAGTTCCGTATCATACGAAATGCACAGGTAGACCGGATGCTCCAGGAGCAGTGTCTCCAGCTCGGCTATATAGTCTTCCAGATTCATGAACAGCACCAGATGCCCGGATGGATACATGCCGCGCAGATAACAGTACTGGCAGTCAAACACGCAGTTCATGCAAAGAGAGGTATAGTAAAAATGGTGATTGCCGAAGTTTTGGCACACCGGAGACCCGGGATAGATCAGACTGCCTGTCTTCCTGGCCAGGATCAGAGCCTGACTGGCGTGCTGAAGGGCTGTGTGCTGTCTGGGGCGGCAGAAGACATCCTTGTAATGTCCGATCTCAATGACCCGCGCATGCGCAAACCGGTGAAGGATCTCCTGCGTGCGCCTGTCGCCGACAAGCTCCCGTTCAACATAGATGTGGCTGAACGGTTCAGCGAGTAAGTTCTTTTTCAAACTGAGCAAGGAGATCCTTTCCCTCCTTCCTTCCAGGAACAGGCAGCAGCCCTTCCTGTACATACCTTTCGAGGATTTCCCGGTAGGCAATGCCTGCACTGCATGCATAACGCACCAGCTGCCTGAAACGCAGGGACATGGATGCCGAGCACCGGAGGGCAGCTTCTGTCTGTTCCAGGAACGCCGGATCCTCTTCCATCACCTGTGCGCTTTCCTGTCCAAGCAGCTCGCTGAACGCTTTCAGGCGCTGGAATACGCTGTCCAGTGTGTCCATCTGCTGCCCAATCATATCCGAAATCCGCTCCGGCGTCACGAGCCCTGCGTCATCCCCGCTGTCCGACGGGATGCGCAGCACCACGATCTGATGCGGACCGAAAAAGTGGCCGGCCGCGGCACAGGCCGCCGCGCTTTCCATATCATACAACGCAGGCAGATCACGCCCGTCCCGGTACCATACACGTTCCTTCTGGCTTTTCAGTTCCTGATATCCAGACAGAAGTCCCGCCTCGGGCAGTCCCAGGTCCAGCACCAGGTCCGGGTAGAAGACCCGGCCACTGCCGAGATCCTCAATGGAGCGCGCCCGATAAAGCCTGCCCTTTTCCGCCTTTCCTTCCAGGGCTGCGCACGTGCCGAGAACGACAAAAAGATCGGACGCAGTCGGATGATGCATGGCACAGGTCACCGCCGCACAGGTGGCAGCTTCCGCCTGTCCTGTGCCGGACAGGGTCAGCATCATATCCTCTGTCTGCCACCTCTGAAAACGGCCGACGGGAGGCATTGCATGAAAAGCCTCATGCTGAAGAATCGGCCGTGCCTCGCAATAAAGGGCCATCTGCAGAAAAATCATGCACAGCTTCCTTTCTGTCCTGTCCGCGAAAATCGAATGGATTCATTATATCGCACCGCTTTGGACGTTTCAACGTGCGCAGACGGGAAACGGGAAGACTGCACCGCCTTCCCGTTTTTTCTCTTTCAGTATTTGATCCAGCCCATGACTTCTGCCACGCTCGAAAGGAGAATCAGAAGCACAAACACAGGGCATACATATCGGATCATGAAGCGGAAAAGCGCACGCCGGCGAAACGGCGCGCCGCCTGCCATGATTTTCTCCTCAACCGCCCCGATGCCCACCGCCCGCGTCAGATACACGCATGTGATGAGGGCTGCCACCGGCATCATGACGGAATTGGTCAGGAAATCAAAGAAGTCCAGGATCTGCATGCCAAAGACGCGCACCCCGGCAAGCGGTCCAAAGCCCAGACAGGACAGGGTGCCCAGGGGGAGCATGATGAGCAGGGAGACCACGGTGGCTTTCTGTCTTCCCCATCCGAACTGATCCTCCATGGTGGACGCCACGCTTTCCGCCAGGGCAATCGCGCTGGTCAGCGCAGCAAACAGAACGAGGGCGAAAAACAGGCTTCCAAACAGATTCGAAACCTCCATGCCGGCGAGAACCTTCGGTTTTCCGTGTCATGCGTCCGAGCGCGGTTTCAGCGGTGACCATCGTATAGCCGAAGGTGATCACCAGAAGAATGTACACGGCGAGAAACATCCCGCCGCCATGCCGCGCCGCCAGATATGGAAAGCGCCAGATATTGCCAAGTCTCACCGAAGCCCCTGCCGCTGCAAGGACAAACCCGATCCTGCCGGAAAAAGAATGCCGCTCCATGATTTGAGTCCTTTCTGTTGTGCAATCGGAACAAAACAGCATTGTAGCAGAATTTTCTCTGCAATTGAACGTCCTTTGCATGATTTTTTTCCGCTGTTTTTCCCCTGTCCCGACGGACTGATTGCAAAGTCCATCGTTTTGGCGTATGATTATGCCAGTTTTCAAAAAACAAACGAACTGGAGTGAATCTATATGGCAGCAAACCGATATATTGGTGAATACCCTGCAATCGGCATTCGTCCGATCATTGACGGCCGTCGCGGCCCGCTCAAGGTCCGTGAATCCCTCGAAGACCAGACCATGGGCATGGCAAAAGCCGCCAAAAAACTCTTTGAAGAAAACCTCCGGTATTCCAATGGTGAGCCTGTAAAGGTCGTCATCGCCGACACCACCATCGGCCGTGTCGCGGAAGCCGCCGCCTGCGAAGCCAAATTCCGCAGGGAAGGCGTCGCCATCACCCTGTCGGTCACCCCGTGCTGGTGCTATGGTTCTGAAACCATGGACATGAACCCGCTGACCATCAAGGCTGTCTGGGGCATGAATGCCACGGAACGCCCCGGTGCCGTGTACCTTGCTTCCGTTCTTGCCAGCCATGCCCAGAAGGGCCTCCCCGCTTTCGGCATTTACGGAAAGGATGTCGTCGAAGCCGATGACATGCGCATTCCCGATGATGTGCGCGAAAAGCTGCTTCGCTTCGGCCGTGCCGCTGTGGCTGCCGCCAGCATGCGCGACAAGTCTTACCTGCAGATCGGTTCCATCTGCATGGGCATCGGCGGCTCCATCATTAACCCCGAGTTCATCGAGGACTATCTGGGCATGCGCGTGGAGTCCGTGGACGAAGTGGAAATCATCCGCCGCATGGAAAAGGGCATCTACGACCATGACATGTACGAGAAAGCCCTGGCCTGGACGAAGAAATACTGCCGCGACGGCTTTGACAAGAACCCTGAATTCATCCAGAAGAGCCCCGAACAGAAGGAAAAGGACTGGGAATTCACCGTCAAGATGCTGTGCATCATCATGGACCTGCTCAACGGCAACAAAAACCTGCCCGCAGGCTGTGAGGAAGAAATGGTTGGACACAACGCCATTGCCGGCGGCTTCCAGGGCCAGAGGCAGTGGACCGATTTCTATCCCAACTGTGACTATCCCGAATCCCTGCTCAATACGCCCTTTGACTGGACCGGTGCCAGAGAGCCCTATGTGTTCGCGACCGAGAACGATGTGCTGAACGGTCTGGGCATGCTGTTCATGAAGCTGCTCACCAACCGCTCCCAGATGTTTGCCGATGTCCGCACCTGCTGGAACGGCGAATCCGTCAAGCGTGTCACCGGTTATGAGCTGGAAGGCCATGCAAAGGATGCCAACGGCATCATCCACCTGATCAATTCCGGCGCGTGCACGCTTGACGCCAACGGTGAAGTCAAGGATGCGCAGGGCAACGGCATCATGAAGCCCTGGTACGAATATACCCAGGACGATATTGAGGCCGTCATGAAGAAGGTCGAATGGTGTCCTGCCGACAACGGCTATTTCCGCGGCGGCGGATATTCCTGCCGTTATACCACCCGCGCTGAAATGCCCATGACCATGATCCGCCTGAACCTCGTGAAAAACCTGGGCCCCGTTCTGCAGATTGTCGAAGGCTGGACCGTGCATCTGCCGGAAGAAGTCTCCGATACGCTCTACAAGCGGACCGACTATACCTGGCCGTGCACCTGGTTTGCTCCGAGAACCGACGGCATCGAAGGCAGCCCGTTCTGCTCTGCCTATGATGTCATGAACAACTGGGGTGCCAACCACGGCGCGATCAGCTACGGCCACATCGGTGCGGATATCATCACCCTTGCCTCGATGCTCCGCATTCCGGTCTGCATGCACAATGTGCCCGCCAAGGACATCTTCCGTCCCAGCTGCTGGAATGCCTTCGGCTCAGATAAAGAAGGCCAGGATTATCGTGCCTGCGCCGCCTATGGTCCGATGTACAGAACCATTCGCTGACGGCGGAGTGCCCTGCAGAAGGGCGTTGTCCTCTGCACTCTGGTGTTCCCTGTTGCAGATAAAATCTCCTGGACCGGCCGCTGTGCCGGTCCTTTTTCTGTCTGCTCTTTTTCTGTATGGACGAAAGACGCATTGTGTGATAAGCTTCGGATGAATCCGATACAATGCAAAAATCCATCCCGGAAGGAGCTTCGCCATGCGACTCACCTATCATGGACTTCATGATCTGAACAGCTGGGAACGGGCCGGCATTCTCCTGCCTTCCTATGATCCGGAGAAAATCTCTGCAGAAAGTCAGCAGCATCCTGCATGGGTTCACTTCGGCATCGGCAATATTTTCCGTGTCTTTCTCGGCGGCATTGCGGATGATCTGCTCTCGGCAGGCAATGTCGTACAGGGCATCACGGGGGTTGAAACGTTCGATTTTGAAGTGGTGGACCGTATCTACCGCCCCTTCGACAACCTGATTCTTTCCGTGATTCTCCATGAAGACGGACGCGAAGAGCGGAAAGTGCTCGCCCCGGTTGCGGAAGCCATCAAGGGCTCTCCCGCATTCCCGGAGGACTGGCAGCGGCTTCGCGCTGTCTTTGCTTCTCCTTCCCTGCAGATGGTGTCCTTCACCATCACAGAAAAAGGCTATGCCCTGTCCGACTCGGCCGGCCGCGTGTTCCCTGCAGTGCAGAAAGATTATGAGGAAGGCCCTGCCGCCCCGTCCCATGCCATGTGCATCCTGACTGCGATGCTGCTGGAACGGTTCCGCGCCGGGGCCGTCCCGATTGCGCTGGTCTCCATGGATAACTGCTCCCAGAACGGAAACCTTCTGCGCCAGGCAGTTCTGAGCGTCGCCAGGGCCTGGCTGGACAGAGGCTATGTCGGGCAGGATTTCCTGGAGTACGTGGCGGATGAGGAAAAGGTTGCCTTCCCCTGGACGATGATTGACAAAATCACGCCGCGTCCCTCGGAACAGGTTGCCCAGCGGCTGAAGGACTGCGGACTGGAAGACATGAATCCGGTCCTGACCTCCAGGCGGACCTACATCGCGCCGTTTGTCAACGCAGAGGGACCGCAGTATCTGGTCATCGAAGACCATTTTCCCAACGGAAGACCTCCGCTGGAACAGGGGAAAGGTGTCTATCTCACCGACAGAAACACGGTCAATCTCGCCGAGCGCATGAAGGTCACCGCCTGCCTCAACCCGATCCACACCGCACTTGGGCCCTACGGCGTTCTCCTCGGGTATGATCTCTTTTCCGATGAGATGAAGGACCCGGATATGCTGCAGCTGGCACGGCGTGTCGGGTATAAGGAAGGTCTCCCTGTCGTACAGGATCCCGGCATTCTCTCCCCCAAAGCCTTCCTGGATGAATGCATGAATCATCGCTTCCCGAACCCGTACCTGGGCGATACCTGCCTGCGCCTGTGCACGGATGCCTCCCAGGGGCTCGGTGTCCGCTTCGGTGTCACGATCCGGTCCTATATGGAAAAATACGGAACAGCCTCTGCCCTGCGCGGCATCCCGCTGGCCATTGCCGGCTGGCTCCGTTATATGATGGGCGTCGATGACAACGGCTGTCCTTATGAACTCGCGCCCGACCCGCTCAATGAAGAAGTCACCGCGCTTTTCCAGGACATCCGTCTGGGACATCCTGAAAGCGTGACAGAACCGCTCCGTGCGATCCTGTCCAATGAAAACATTTTCTTTGTCGACCTGTATCAGGCCGGCATTGCCGAGAAAATCATCCGTCTTTTCCGTTCGGAGATTGCCGGCACCGGCGCTGTGCGCGCCACAGTGAAAAAGGAAATCAGTTCCTGGAACTGAGAAATCATTTTCTTCAGCATTCTGCGCTTCGCGTTCTGTCCATCCGGGACACGCGGAGCGTTTTTTGTCCCCTCCATGCCGGACGGTTTCCGGTCACCGTTTGGTCTCCATTCTGCGGTTAGCCTAGTCTAACTGGTTAAAATTTATACCATATTTATCATTTCATTGGCTTTTTTCTCTTCACAACCGCCCGAATCTATGGTACTATCTCATTGAGCAAAACGAGGACTCCAAGCCTGTAATGACCCACGCGGCCATGCAGGCCATTGAGTATTCCTGGCAACAGGGGTGCTTGCCTTTTGCGAAGGAGTTCGCATTCTGCCGCATGCGGATGTGCATCCCTGCATATCCATCTGCGGTATCCCATTTGTATGGCCGCTTTATGCGGATGTTGGAAGGAGGCATCCCTAGGTATGAGTGAGGTCCAGGATCGCAAAAAATTTCTCGATAAGGACTACACCCGTCGTCAATTCCTCAAGATTTCCGGCAAGAGCCTTGCGGGATTGGCCATTTCCTCGTCTCTGCTGAACGTTCTGTGCGTATCGGAAAAATCCATCGCCGAGGACAAGGTCCGTGTCTGGGCCTTCCCGCAGGGACTGCTTGTTGTGGATATGGACCGCTGCGTCGGCTGCCAGCGCTGCGAAATCAACTGCACGCTGACCAATGACGGCTGCTGCTCCAGCTACATTTCAAGAGTCAAGGTCACCAGAAATCTGTATAGCAGCCGCAATGGTCAGGGTCTGTATACAGAAGACAACTGGACCTATTTCCCGGACACCTGCCGTCAGTGCGAAGATCCCGCCTGCGGCAATGCTTGCCCCATGCAGGCAATCTATGCCGATGAAAACGGCATTCGCCGTGTGGATACGGACAAGTGCGTTGGCTGCGGCGCCTGCGTACAGGCCTGCCCGTGGCATATGCCCACCGTCAATCCCGTAACCCACAAGTCCTCCAAGTGCATTATGTGCGGTGCCTGTGCTGAAGGCTGTCCTTCCGGCGCACTGTCCATCGTGCCCTGGGACCGCATTGTCTCTGCATCGCAGGCTGTTTGAGCAGCTATGACCGAAAACGTACGGGAGGAATAACAGCATGTCTGTGAAGAATGGCATTAACGGCTGGGCAGGTACTATTCTGCGTGTCAACCTGACCACCGGTTCCATCACGAAAGAAGATACGCTGCCCAAGTATCGTCCTTACATCGGCGGCATGGGCATTGGATACAAAGTCATCTGGGACGAAGTCCCGCTCGACACCGATCCCCTCGGACCGGATGCCAAGTGCGTCTTTGGCGTCGGCCCTCTGACCGCTTCAGGTGTCCCCTGCTCCGGTCGTATGAACATCACCCTGCTTTCCTGCTGGTCCCTGGGCTATTCCATCATTGATGCCCACATGGGCGGCCACATTGCTCATGCTTTCAAGTATGCCGGCTATGACGCAATGATCGTGGAAGGCCAGAGCGATCATCCGGTCTACATCAAGATCGAAGACGAAAACGTCACCATCGAAGATGCTTCCCATATCTGGGGCAAGGGCACGTTCGAAGCCAACGCAACCCTGGCCAAGGAAAACGGACCTGAATTCGACGTGGCCACCATCGGTCCTGCTGGTGAGAACCTCGTTCCCATGTCCAACATCGTCACTTCCTTCGGCAACAGCGGCGGCGGCGGAATCGGCGCTCTGCTGGGCAGCAAGAAGTGCAAGGGCATCGTGGTCCGCGGCACCGGCGCTGTCAAGATCGCCCGTCCCATGGAAGTCCGTCTCCTGTCCAACTACATGATCAAGGATCTCGTCGGCGGCAACAACAACCATACCGTGCCCTGCCATGCACAGAGCTGGTCTGAATATGTTGCTACCAAGAACCGCTGGCAGGGTGCCCCCGGCATCACCTGGGACAAGGCTCCTCACGGCCAGATCGATACCGGCGAGCAGCCCAGCGGCGTAATCAACGTTGCTGCTCTGCGCTGCAACAAGGGCGTGTTCGACTTCGGCGAAGTCGCTGAAAAGTACACCGTCAAGCAGGGCGGATGCTCTTCCTGCCCGGTTCGCTGCTATACCGAGTATGACATGGATCCCCTGGCCGAATATGACCTGCCGACCCATGTTTCCAACACCTGCATGCCCATCATCAAGATGCTTGAGTGGTATCCGAACCACCTCGATGCAAACGGTGAGTCCGTCCCGTCCACCCATGACTTCGCTGATGAAGGCGATGCCAAGATGATCCTCGGCGGTGCCGGTTCCCGTGCAGCTGATGACTACGGCGTATGGTGCAACTATGGCAACCTGTACGAAGACTTCAACATGGCTTACACCACTGGTGTTCTCAAGGACGTCATCGACCGCGAGAATCCCGGCGAATGGGAAAAGATCCCGTGGGCTCTGATGGAATCCGGCGATCCCCGCTGGGTTGTCGACTGCTATCGCCGCATCGCCATGCGCGAAGGCATCTTCTCCGATCTCGGCCTTGGCACCTATCGCCTCTACCAGAAGTGGGGCATGGATGACGCTTCCAAGAACGTGGCCGGCAAGAACTTCTATGACTTCGTCAATGGCAAGAACTTCAATATCGGACACAACGGTTTCCCGCGCCATCATGGTCCGGAAAACTGCTGGCAGGCCGGCACGCTGTACTCCATGATGTACAACCGTGACTGCATGATCCATCACCTGATCAACTTCTGCTCCTCCGGTGCTCCCTACAACGAGATCATCAAGCCGGTTCTCGAGCACTTCTTCGGCGAAGGCTGCACGGATCCGCAGAAGCATTACACCCCCATCAACGAGAACAAGATCAAGCTGGCCAAGTGGGCATTCATCGGCAAGCAGTGGCATGACTCCGCCACCCTGTGCAACTGGATGTACCCGATGACCATCGCCACCAGCAAGAAGCGCCAGTACATCGGCGACCTGGATCTGGATGCGAAGTATATGACCGCCGTCCTCGGTGAAGAATATACCCGCGAAGATCAGGAACATGACTCCGAGCGCATTTCTCAGCTGCTCCGTGTCATGACCGCTGTCAGCTTCAAGCTGAACCTGGGCAGCACCAACCTGCGCAAGGATCACGACCGTGTATCCGACTGGGTCTTCGACAAAGAGCCCGACTTCAAGCCTTTCGAAGAAGGCACCGTCAAGCTCGACCGCGAAGACTGGGAGAAGTCCCTGGATATGTGGTATGAAGCCATGGGCTGGAACAAGGAAACCGGTATTCCTACCCGTGAGACGCTCGAGAAGTTTGATCTCGGCGACTGCGCTGACAAACTGGAAGAACTCGGCCTGATCTAAACTGACAGGGAAACACCTGCATGGCAGGCCATGCAGGTGTTTCTTTATATCAACCTTTCCCAAAGGAGGATGCGATATGGCTCTTTTTGGACGCCGTAAGCCCGGGTTTGCAAAAGAAGTGGACCTGAAGCCCAGCGATATGCCCGGGGAATTCAGTGATGCTCTCGATCCCGCGATGCACAAGGCTCAGGAGACAGCAGAAGCTGCTGCTCAGAGCGCTGCCCCGCAGGAAGACAAGCCCGATCTTCTTGACTTTCTTCAGACACTCCCGGAAGTCAATGACCCCTTCCCGCCTTCCGAGCCCGACCCGGCTCCTGCCCCTGAAGAAGAGAAAGAACCGGAAAAAACCAAGGCTCAGCTGCTGGCGGACTTCATCCGTGAGCGCAGTGCCAGCGGTCTGATTACACCGGTTGCTCTGATCTCAAAGGATGAGGAAGAGATCGACAAGCTGCTTGAAGAAATGGCTGCCGACCCCACCTGTGCAGATATCTTCAAGGTCAAGGGACAGAAGGACACATACTACTACTGTGAGGAGACCATGGCACACAACTATGCCAAGATCGCCATGCTCACCACAGAAAAGGATGACTGCAGAACCGTCGCCGAGATGGTCCGCTTCAACTGCAAAGCCTTCCCCACCCCTACACCGCTTTACTATTTTGCCCGTCAGCCTTTCTTCCTCGACCGCGAAGCCATGAAGGCCATCATTGCCCAGATGAAGGCTTCCGAGGAATACAAGGATATCCGCGAATGCACCGCTGCGATCAATGGTGAACCCTATCTCTTCTCGATTGATCTCATGAGTGAAAAGTATGCGCGTGCACTCGCCAACGGTGCTGAAGCACAGGAAGGCGACGAATAATCGTCCCATTTTCCAGCCATGTTTTCCGGATCCCTCTGACGGCCCTCACCGCAGAGGGATTTTCTTATCATGACACGGACAGGAGCTGATTCGTCTTGCCCTTGATGCTTGAATCCCTGCTGGCATGGAGCCTGAATGGACGGCCTCAGCCGCCGCTTCTCTGTTCCCCCGGTCAGGGGAAAGCACTCCTGATCGGTCACCTGCTCACAGAAGGGCTGATCTGCAGCCTTTCCGATGTGACAGACATCCACGCCGAATCCGGCCCGGATCCCTGCTGGGCCATCACAACAGCCGCTTCGAAAGCCCATGCCGTCTCTTCACATCGTAAAACAGCACCTTTTACGTGCAGTCCCTCGCGCCTGGACGATCTGCTCTCTCTGCTTCGCCTTGCGCCAAGGCAGGCGGGCGAACATGTGGCTGTCATCGGGAATGACGGTCAGTATGTGACCGCCCGAGATATCAGCCGCCACTATGCACTCGATGCTGCTGTTGGGAAAGCGCTGGAGGCAGAGATGGATCTGACAGGGTGTATCTTCTGCACGAGCGGACGGATCAGTCTTGAGGTCGTCAGGAAAGCAGCGCGTGTTTCCATCCCGGTTCTATGTACAGAGAAGGCCGTAGGCAGTCTGGCCGCTGATTATGCCGCTTCCGAAGGCATCGCCATCTACTGTCCCGGAATGACCCCCGCATGGTACGGCGATCCGCAGCGCTTTCCTGCGCATTCAATCTGAGACATGAAAAGCCCCGGAGCATTTTGCCCGGAGCTTTTCGATATCAGCAGGACAAAGCCTGCCGCCTTTTACAATACAATGACATCAACCAGGCTGCCTTCCTCGAGCGGCCCGCTTCCCGCAGGGATATCGATCAGACAGTTGCAGCCAATCATGGCGGAGAGTGCTCCGTTGGTCTGCATGCCGGGCGTTGCCGACACTTCACCTGCCCAGACCGTACCGCGGATCATCCGTCGCTGCGGGCTGCCCTTGCGGAACGAACCACGAAGCACCGCCTGCATGCGGCGGTTCACAGGTTCCGTGCAGCCGGAGATCACCTGAAGAACCGGCTTGGCAAACAGTTCAAACCCGGCCAGTGCCGCAAACGGATTGCCTGAAAGGCAGATCACCAGCTTTTCCTGCACTGTTGCGCACAGGAGCGGACTCCCGGGCTTCATGGCCACTTTCCAGAAAAGGTGCTCGGCCCCCAGCAGTGGGAGAACCTGATGCATGATATCCTTTTTCCCGACCGATACGCCGCCGGTTGTCACCACAATGTCCACATCCGGGAGCGCTTTCTCAATCGCCTGCGCAACACATGCAGGATCATCCGGCAGGCTGGGAACAGCCGTCACTTCGCATCCCAGCTCCCGCATACGGGCAGTAAGGTTGGTCCTGCTGGAATCATAGATTTTCCCGTATTCCAGTGCTTCACCGGGCTGAACCAGCTCATCTCCGGTGCACACCAGAAGAACGCGCGGAGCATCGAACACCTTCACCCCGGTGCATCCAAGGCTGGCCAGCACGCCCAGCGCTGCGCTGTTCAGACGGGTCCCTGCCTTCAGGATCAGGGCGCCTTTCTGGACATCCTCTCCGGCGCGCACGATATTCATGCCTGAGCGGACAGACGCAAAAATCTGTACCGTTTCCATGCCCTCATCCGTATCTTCCTGACGGATCACGCAGTCGCAGCTCTCCGGCACCGGTGCCCCTGTCATGATGCGCAGCGCTTCCCCGGAAGCAACGGTGAAATGCGCCGTGCAGCCCGCATCCGCCTCCCCGATTACCCGCAGGCAGGCCGGTTTTTCTTGGGTCGCCCATTCAATATCCACACTCTTCAGGGCATAGCCGTCCAGCGGTGAACGATCAAAGGGCGGAACCGACATCGGGGAGACCACATCCTCTGCCAGGACACGGCCAAGTGCATCCGGAAGAGAGCAGGTTTGAGTCCGTTCAGAGGGAAATGCATGTTCGAGCAGCAGTTTCAGAGCCGTTTCAGGGGTTTGCATAGGAAGCCTCCTTGTGCTTTACAGCAAAAGCATTCGTAAGTATAATGATTCGAAGATCAGAACAAGTCCGGAGGAAATGACATGAAGATTGTCACACTGATCGGTGTACGGGGTTCAGGAAAAACCACAACCGTCACAGAACTGGTCAAAGCCATCCGCAGGCGCGGACAGACCGTCGGCACCTGCAAGAGTATCGGGTGTCCTGCCTTTTCCATTGATCAGAAAGGGACCAATACGCGCAGACATATGCTCGCCGGCGCCAATCTGGTCTGTGCACGCGGCAAGCGTGAAACCTCGCTCATTTATCCCGAGCGTCTTCCGCTTTCACAGATTCTCCGTTCGTTTGAAGGGATGGACTGGGTGCTGCTCGAAGGGGACGCAGCATCTCCCGTGCCCCGTCTGGTTGCCGCCCGGGAAGAAGCAGATGCACTGGAGAGAACCAATGATTACACCCTTGCCTATGTCGGGCGCATTGCATGTGTGGAAGGCGTGTCGCTTCCGCATCCGGCGTTTGATCCGCTGACACAGGCAGAAGAACTGCTCGACTTTCTTGAGACGCATCTGCCGGACACCCCTGTCACCGAGGCACTCGACGTGCCGCTCAATGACGGCCTGACAAAGAAGAACGCGCTTTTCTGTGCTGCCGGCTGCACCCATCACGGGAAACAGGCCGTCAGTGTATCCATCGGCGGCGAAGAGGTCCGCCTGACACAGGAGCAGAAAGAGCAGATCCTGTCCTGGTTCCGCTCAGATCCGTCGCTGTGTCCCTAATGTCTATCGTTTCAGACAGCGTGCATCCTTTCGGATGTGCGCTTTTTTGTCCCGTTCACAGGTCTTCTGTCGGATACAGGGGAAGCACATTCTCCGGCGCAATCCCGAGTGCTTCCGGCATTTTCTGCGGCCGACGGTCCTTGGGCAGTCTCCACCACAGGTTTTCCGTCTGTTCCTTCTGTCCGGGAATGCGGAACTGAATCACCCATTCAAAAGGTTCTTCCATTTCCCGCACAAACAGCACAGGGAAGCGGTTGCGGTCCGAGCGCGGCTGGAAATAGTGGGCACGAATGGCAACGCCGCACAGATTATCCCTCAGCGGAAGCGCCGTCGTCAGATGAATGCTCCACTCGGGCACTTCCATCTCATACTCTCCGACTTTGCGCGCCGCAGCCCTGTTTTTGCACCCGGTGAGCACCGCTGCGGACAGGGTTTCCGGATTGGCAAACAGCTCCTTGGTCTTCTTCGGCGCTGCGGTGCGTCCGTTGTCCATCACGGCGATCCGGTCGCACATCCGGTACGCCTCATCCCGGTCATGCGTCACCATGAGTACCGGTCCGCCAAAGGAGACAAGAGTTTCCCGCATTTCAAGCTGCAGGCGCAGTCTCAGATAACTGTCCAGTGCCGAAAATGGTTCATCCAGGAGAAGAAGCTGCGGCTTTGTCACCAGAATCCGTGCCAGTGCCACCCGCTGCTGCTGCCCTCCGGAGAGCTGGGCAGGTTTGTGCTTTTCCAGGCCGCTCAGACCAAAGGTGGAGAGCATGGTCTCCAGCTGTTTCTCCCTGACGGCTTTGTCTTTTTCGTGGTGCAGTCCGCAGAGAATATTCTGCCGCACGGTCATATTGGGAAACAGCGCATAGTTCTGGAACAGATACCCGACATGCCGTTTCTGGGGCGGCAGGTCAATGCCTCTGGATGAATCAAAGAGTGTGACGCCGTCCAGTTCGATTGTTCCCCGGTCCGGACGCTCAATGCCGGCGATGCATTTGAGCGTCATGCTTTTCCCGCTGCCGGACGCGCCGAGCAGTCCGGTGATGCCCTCTTCCGCTTCAAACGCCGTGCGCAGGCAGAAGTCACCAAGGCGCTTTTCGATATCCACCTTCAGCTTCATGCCTTCACCGCCTTTTTCTGTCTGCGTTCAAGCAGATTGACCGCCAGAAGGACCACAGCGCTGATGACCAGGTTCACCGCGACCCAGAAGAAGGCACCCATCTCATCATTGGTTCTCCACAGCTGATACACCGTGGTGGAGATGGTGGCCGTGCGTCCGGGCGTATAGCCGATGAGCATGGAGGTTGCGCCATACTCCCCCAGTGCCCTGGCAAAGGCCAGAACCACACCGGCCAGAATGCCCTGCCGGCAGGCCGGCATGCGGATGCGCCAGAAAATGTACGTATTGGAAAGACCCAGGGTCTGCCCGGAATAGGCCAGGTTTTCGTCAAAACTCTCAAACGCGCCGCGGGCTGTTCGGTACATGAGCGGAAACGCCACGACAAACGCGGAAAGCACGCCGCCGTACCAGGTCATGACAAACCGGATGCCGAACTGCTGAAGGAAGATGCCCAGAGGACGCTTCGCGCCGAAAACAAGCAGAAGAAAATAGCCGCAGACGGTCGGCGGCAGGACCATGGGCAATGTCAGGATGACATCCAGAATGCCCTTGATCACTCTGGGCAGTCTGGCAACATAATAGGCACAGAGAATGCCCGCAAAAAAGACCAGCACGCCTGCAATGGCCGCAATGCGCAGCGAGTTCCACAGAGGATACAGGCTGATGGTTGACAGATATGCAAACATAGGTCGTACTCCATCTGTTCGGAAAGCCCCGCCGGGAAGCATACAGCCCGGCGGGGCAGGGTAAGAGCCGCTCAGTTACTCCTGAGGCACGGGTGTGAAGCCCACAGCGGAGAACACTGCAGACGCTTCTTCCCCTGTCAGCCAGGTCAGGAAGGCCTGTGCTGCTTCGGGGTGTCTGCTCTCCTTCATTACGGCCGCGGGGTAGATCACCTGACCGCACATTTCAGCTGTTGCCGTGTCAACGATCTCCAGCCCGGCAGAGAATGCATCGGTCCCGTACACCACGCCGCAGTCGACGGAGGCAGCCTTGACCTGGGTGGTCACTTCCTTGACGTTCGTGCCGTAGGTCAGCGTGCCGGCATTGGCCAGTGCCGCTTCATCCAGTCCGTAGAACGCAAGAATCTTCTGCGTATACTGGCCGACAGGAACATCGCTGTTGCCCATGGCCATGAACACGGTGCCGGCCTCAAGCTTTTCCGCAAGATCGTCAAACGATTCGATTCCCTTGGGATTGCCTTCCGGCACGACCAGAGCGACCTTGTTTTCCAGAAGATTGATCCGGGATCCCTGAAGCACCATGTCCAGTCCTTCTGTATTCACGGATGCATCCGCTGAGATGTCCAGCTGATTCATCTGCTTCTGGCCTGCGGAAATAAAGAGATCACATTCCGCGCCTTCCTGAATCTGTGTCTTCAGCGTGCCGGAAGACTCAAAGGACAGAATCAGCGAAACGCCCGGATTCGCCGCCTCGTATGCCGTCTTCAGTTCCGTCAGCGTTTCCGTCATGGAAGCGGCAGCAAAGACGATGAGTTCCGTGCTGCTTTCCGCTGCAGCAGGAACGCAGAGTGCTGTCAGCGCCATCATCAGCGCGATCAGCAGGGCAATGGGTTTTCTGGTGTTCATAAAACACCCTCCTCATATCATCCCATATTTCAGGGATTCTTTATATCCAGGCATGGATTTACATGCCGTGGAGTCAGAAGGTTTGAACACCTGCAGAATGATTTCAGGTCCGTGCGCAGTCGCGTACTTCGTCGCGCAGCAGACCCATGGCATGGGGTATCGCGTCCATAAAGACGTCCATGCTTTCCATGCAGGCTTTGGGGCTTCCCGGAAGATTGATGATCAGCGTTTTTCCGCGGATGACCGATACCGCGCGGGAGAGCATGGCATGCTTCGTGATCTGAAGCGATGCAGCACGGATCGCCTCGGCAATCCCCGGTGCGTTGCGTGTCATGACGCTCAGGGTTGCCTCCGGCGTCGTATCCCGCGGTCCAAATCCGGTTCCCCCGGTGGTCAGAATCAGATCCAGCTGCAGCTCATCCGAAAGCCGGATCAGTTCTGCGGCAAGCTTTTCCCGGTCATCCGGGAGAAGCAGGGCTTCGACAATGTCATAGCCGTTTTCACGAAGGCGCTGCACAATCGCGGGACCGCTTTTGTCCTCGCGCAGTCCGGCTGCGCCTTTATCGCTGAGCGTAATGACAGCCGCCTGCCAGGGGCGCTGCTCTGTCCTGTTTTCCGCCATGATTTCATCCTCCGATTTCATTCATTCGCCGGTTCTCACGGTCCGCCACGGATTCATGGAAGCCATGACGCTCCGGTTTTCTTTCTATTGCTGCGCGAAGAACCTCTTTGATCTGCGCATCCTCCACGCCGCCGCGCAGCAGCATGCGCAGATCCACCCCTGCCGAATGGTTCAGGCAGAGTTTCAGCTGTCCGTCCGATGTCAGCCGCACCCGGTTGCACTGTCCGCAGAACTCATGGCTCAGCGGGCTGATAAACCCGATGCTTCCCTTAAATCCTTCCGGCCGCAGATAATAGGCCGGCCCGTACCCGCGCCGTTTCGTGTCTTCCTGCATGGTGCCGAAACACGCTTCCATTCTTTCGCGGATCTCTTCTGTGGGCACCGGCTGCAGGTCTGCGCCGCACCCAAGCGGCATCAGCTCAATAAAGCGCACGGAAACGCCGCTGTCCCTGGCCAGTTCCGCAAGGCCTGGCAGTTCCTGTTCGTTCAGTCCGCGCACAGGCACCGCATTGATTTTGACCGAAAGCCCGCACGCTGCCGCATCCCGAAGGACGCGCATCACTTTCGTGACATCCCCGCCGCGGGTCATCCTGCGATAGAGTTCCGGATCCAGGGCGTCCAGACTCAGATTGACAGCCGTCAGACCGGCATCACAGGCCTCACGGACACGGCCGTCAAGCAGAAGGCCATTGGTTGTCATGGAGATGGTTTCAATCCCCGGGACTGCATGGAGCATCCGGATCAGATCCAGACAGCCCCTGCGCGCCATGGGCTCACCGCCGGTCACGCGCAGATGGCGGATGCCCAGCTCTGCGGCCTGCCGTACAATGCGGACAATTTCCTCATAGGAGAGAATATCTGTATGCTGAATATCCGGTATGCCATCCTCCGGCATGCAGTAGATGCAGCGCAGATTGCACCGGTCTGTAATGGAAATGCGCAGATAATCGATCTCCCTGCCCATTTTGTCAAACATGGACAGCCCCTCCGTCTGAATCATTGATGAACAGGCCGCTCTTTCCGCCTGACTTGCGCGCGAGATGAATTCCGCCGATCTCCATTTTCTTGTCAATGGCCTTGCACATGTCATACACCGTCAGCAGGGCGACAGACACACCGGTGAGCGCTTCCATCTCCACGCCGGTCTGCCCCGTGACTTTCGCCGTGCAGGCGCAGTGGACAGTCAGGTGCTCGACATCGCAGGAAAAATCCACGCGGACCGTTCCCAGCGGCAGCGGATGGCACAGCGGAATCAGGTCACTGGTGCGCTTGGCCGCCATAATGCCGGCCACTCTTGCCACGCCCAGGACATCTCCCTTTTTCGCCGTGCCTTCCAGGATCGCCGTCATGGTGTCTGCGCTTACCCGGATATATCCTTTCGCAACCGCTTCCCGCGAAGTCTCCTGCTTCTCCGTCACATCGACCATGATCGCATGGCCGTCCTTATCGAAATGGGTCAGCTGTTCATTCATCAGTTCAGCCTGCTTTCCATGTTATTTTCCAAAACCACAGTTCGGGAATGTGCACGGCTTGCAGCCAAGGCACAGTCCGCCCTCACCGTACTGCGCAAGGTCCTGCGCCGTGACGGGGTCATCTGCCAGCAGCCGCGGCAGCACCAGGTCGAAAATGGTTCTTCCGGCATACATCACGCAGCCAGGAAGTCCAAGCACCGGGATCTGGTTTTCTCCGTAATAGGACAGAAGGAACATGGCGCCGGGGAGCACAGGGGCGCCATAGGATACAATCCTCGCGCCGGTATTTTTGATCGCCAGCGGCGTCTTGTCATCCGGGTCCACGCTCATGCCGCCGGTGCAGACAACCATCTCCGCGCCTTCATCGAGCAGCTTTCGAATGCACCCGGTGATGCGCTCATGATTGTCATCGCTGATCTCATGCCCCATCATCTCGCAGCCATACTCTGCAAACTTGGCCTGAATCACAGGGGTGAACGTATCCTGAATGCGGCCATGGAACACTTCATTGCCTGTTGTCACCACGCCGTACCTGCGCGCACGGAACGGACGGACATGGAAAATCGGACCGCCTTCAGAGACCTGCTTTGCGCGCTCCATCTTTTCCTTCTCAATAACCAGCGGGATCACACGCGTGCCGGCCAGTTTGTCGCCTTCCCGGACCGGGAAATCGCCGTGGCGTGAAGCAATCATCATTTCACCCAGCGAGTTCACCGCAATCAGTTTGCTGCGGTCAATCTTCAGCAGTCCGTCGCAGGTGGCAATCAGTTCAATCTTGCCTTCCTTGACAGCAGACGGACGGATATTCTCCCCTGCACTGATTTCATACAGGATCTGTGCTGCATCATTTTCATGGAGCATATTTTCATTGTTTTCCCAGATATAAATGTGATCCTTTCCCACTGAAAGAAGCACAGGAATATCCTCTTCACGGATGATATGCCCCTTGCGGAATACAGCGTCCTTGGTCACACCCTTGATAATCTGGGTGATGTCATGACACAGGACCTGTCCGACGGCATCCTCTGTTATCATTAATTTCACGATGCAACATCCTCTTTATCTTTTCTTTTTCAGCCAAAAAAACGCTCCATAGCGTATTTCTGATAAGGCATTTCCGGCCGCATAAGCATTGTATGTTTACGGATGAAAAGAGTCAATACTTTGTCTCTGAATTCCATTTCCGCATTTCCGCAGTATCTGTTTTTCCTTGTTCCTTCCACAGGATCATGGTACAATAACCTATCGATTTGTTACTGTATCGTACAGCAAACAGCACGATCATCAGGAAGGAGTCTGCTCATGGCCGTTCGCATTCTCACAGAAGCCAATCGTTGCCTCCAGTGCAGGAAACCCATGTGTCAGGAAGGTTGTCCCATCCATACCCCGATTCCGCAGGTCATCCGGGAATTCAAGGAAAACCGTCTGATGGAAGCAGGCAAGATGCTTTTTGACAACAATCCGATGTCTGTGATCTGCTCCATCGTCTGTGACCATGAAGCACAGTGCACAGGGCACTGTGTTCTCAATCACAAAGGCGCACCGGTCACGTTCTACAATATCGAGCGGTTTGTTTCCGATGCCTACCTTGACCGCATGAAGATCCAACAGGTCGAAAAGAAAGGCAAAAAGGTCGCCGTCATCGGCGCAGGCCCTGCGGGTCTCACTGCCGCCATTGAGCTGGCCAGGAACGGATATGACGTCACCGTGTTTGATGACAACAATCAGATCGGCGGCATGCTGGAATACGGCATTCCGGATTTCCGTCTTCCCAAGACCTTTATCACCCGTTATCAGCATCTGATGCAGAGAATGGGCATTCTCTTCCGCCCCAATACGGCATTCGGTGAGGCGCTGACCATCCGGGATCTTTTCCGCGACGGGTATGCCTCTGTCTTTGTCGCCACCGGTGTCTGGCGCCCCAAGACGCTGGGCATTGAAGGCGAAAGCCTGGCCAATGTGCATTTTGGCATTTCCTACCTGGCCAATCCCGCGGCACACGAGCTCGGAGAAACCGTCGCGATCATCGGCATGGGCAATGTGGCCATGGATGTGGCCCGCACGGCCCTGCGCCACGGTGCCCAGTCGGTCACGCTCTACGCCCGGTCCAAGCGAGTCGCCGCCAGTCAGGCGGAGGTGGACTACGCCCGGCTTGACGGGGCAGAGTTCGCCTTCGGCTATGCCATTCAGAAGATCACGGAAGAAGGCCCTGTCTTCAAGGTTGCCGTTTTTGATGAAGACGGCAAAATCACGGGCTATGAGGATGAGCCCCTGCAGGTGCATGCCGATTCCACCATTCTCGCTGTCAGCCAGGCCCCGAAGAACAAGCTTCTCCTGACAACGGAAGGCCTGGAACCGACGGACCGCGGGCTGCTCGCCATTGATGAAAACTATATGACCTCTGTTCCTGGCGTTTTCGCAGCCGGGGATGTGGTGCATGGCTCCAACACGGTGGTGGCCGCTGCCAATGATGCAAAGATCGCTGTGCAGGCCATGATCCGCTATATGTCGTAAGTTACCTGTTCGGACTCTGATGTTCAACACGCATGCTGAATGCAGCGGCTTCTGTCCTGTCTTCCGCATGCGTTTTTTTGCTGCCGGTGTTTCTTCTGCACCATTGCTTTCTGTTCATCGCTCTGATATCATGAGGCAGCAGAGCAAAACCAAACAGAATGCATCCGGGAGACAGGAAAGCCGTCGTTTTCCTGCAAACCTTACCCAGGGATTCCGCGATTTCATGTCCTCCTGATCCATTCAGAAAAAGAGAGGAGACTTCCTGATGCAGCTTGTTCAAAACACCCTCGACCGCTTTGTTTCTTCCGGCCAGATCGCCGGATATGCCGCCCGGATTATGCGCAGTGATGAAGTCCTCTTTGAAGGCCACGGCGGCTGTGCCAATCTTGAAAAGAAGGTTCCGATGGCCGATGATACCATCTTTGCCATCGCTTCCATGTCCAAGGTCATTACGGTTGCCGGCATCATGCAGCTCTATGAACAGGGGCTGTTCAAGCTCTGGGATCCGGTGAGCGCCTATCTTCCCGGCTTCAAACATCCCTCCATTGCCAGGGAAAACGCGGACGGCAGCGTGGAGATTCTCCCTGCCAAGGGCGAAGTCACCATGCGCCAGCTGTTCACCATGACCAGCGGCGTCCCCTACGCGGGAAAAGAGAACGCGGCCGCCCGAATCCGGCTGGAGAAGGAAGAGGAACAGATGGCCCGCGGTGTTTCACGTCCGCAGACCGTGGATTACTGCAACTGGGTCGGCCAGCTGCCTCTGGCCTTTGAGCCCGGCCAGCAGTGGATGTACGGCTTCTCCATTGATGTCCTCGGTGCCGTCATTGAAGTCCTCTCCGGTCAGACGCTCGGAGACTATCTGAAAGAACACATCTTTGACCCGCTCGGCATGCGGGATACCGGCTTCTATGTGCCCCGGGAAAAACTCGACCGGGTGGCCACCATCTATCATATCCATGACAGCATGAAGCCGGCCGATCGAAAGGTGCCCACCGAAAAGCCGCTGTTTGAAGGCGGCGGTGGCGGACTCTATTCCACAGTCCGGGATTACTCCCGTTTCGCCCAGATGCTGCTCCACGGCGGCTCGCTCGACGGTGTGCGGATTCTCGGACGGAAAACAATTGATCTGATCTCCACAGATCACCTGACCCCTGCCCAGCAGGCCACGCACAACTGGGATACCCAGCGCGGGTACGGGTACGGTCTGGGCGTCCGTGTCATGACAAACCCGGAGATTGCGGATATCAACGGTTCCGTCGGCGAATGGGGCTGGGACGGGGCTTTCGGCAACTGGTTCTGTGTCGACCCGAAAGAAAACCTGACCTGCGTGTATCTCACCACCAACCTGCCCGGAGATCACTACCGCTTCATTCCCAAGCTCATGGCCTCCATGTATGCTTCCCTTGACTGAGCTCAGGACAACAGATGCATATTAGTAAGCAGGCGGCTGGACACCAAGTGTTCAGCCGCCTGCTGCTGTATGCGTTTTTTGCGTCTTACCGGGATGTTCACCTGAAGCGGAGGACGGTCACTGAATGTCCCGGGAATGTGTATGCAACCCGGTTCCCGCCCTGTCCCGTTGTCACTTTGGGCACAACCGCATCCGGAGATTCCAGGGTGTTCCTGCTTTCCGGGGTACCCTGCAGCGTTTCCGCCGTATAGGACTCGCAGGGAATCTCAATCTCTGTGCTGACATCCTCCGCATGGATGTTCACGGCCTTGAGAATGACATCTCCGGTCTCTTCCTCAACACTGCCCGCCAGATAGAGCTGCCGGGTGACCAGCGGGCGAACCGCCATGTGATGCACCTGCTCCCCGTTGATGAAGGCCGTGATGACATTTCCCTTCACCTGAAGGGTCATCTCGTATTCCTTGCCGTCCTGCATGGAGAAATTATTCTGCGTCAGGCAGCTGCTCCGTCCCCGGATGCGCTGTTCGATCCCTGAGTCCGAATTCTGCCATCCGCCGAGCGTCCACTGATCGTAGTTGTCCTCATCCTGCCATCCAAAGCGGATCAGGATGCCTTTCTTTCCGCCATTTCTCCGGCAGTGGAGGGTCAGGGTAAAGTCCCCTTCCAGACTGCCGAGGATCATTTCCTCCTCGCCGTGCAGTTCACACTTCGGCCATTCCCGGGTGCCGTCCGCGGTCTCCAGCCGGATCCCGTCAAAGAGCATGTCCGTGTCATCCGCAAGAACAGAAATCCGTCCCGATGGACGATATTCCTGCTCGCAGACCGTGCGGTTGTCATCCGTTTTCACAGGGATGTCAGTATCTCCCTGATGGCGCATAAACATGCTCTGCACATGATAATTGACTGTCCTGCAGACCCGGTGTCCGTCAAACCAGATCATGTCCGGCTGCCAGTTGACATAATGGACATTGCAGAACATCGGTGCGTAGCAGGCCAGGGCCACCGCCGGCGCTTTCTGCAGTTCCGTCATATAGGCCGCTTCCGCCAGTGCGTTCTCCATGCGGTTTCCCCAGGATGCGTACTCCCCGAGGAACACTTTCGGCCCGTCGGCAGGGTACGACGCATAATGGTCCACATTGGCCAGGAACCATTCCGGCGCCTGGTAATAGTGTTCATCCACATATTCCAGTTTCTGTCTGCGTGCGTACTCCCAGCCCATCTCATAGGGCTTTCCATCGCAAACCGGGCCCGCACTGCCGATCAGTTCAATCTCCGGATCTGCTTTACGGAGAGCCTGCGCAAACCGGGTCATGTTTTCGTGAAATTCCTGGTGGATTTCCTCATTGCCCACGGCCAGATACCGGAGACGGAAGGGCTCCGGATGTCCCATTTCTGCCCGGATGCCGCCCCAGTACGTATCCGTGCTGCCCTTTGCAAATTCAATCAGGTCCACAGCATCCCGGATATATTCTTCCAGCAGTTCCCCCTGTGCAAAGCGAAGGTGGTGCGGGTCCAGTCCCCCGTTGACCACCGGCAGCGGCTCACAGTTCAGATCCTCGCACAGAAGGAAATACTCATAAAAGCCAATGCCCATGGTCTGGTGGTAACCCCAGTTGTTTCGCCTGCCCGGCCGGTTTTCCACCGGACCCAGCGTCCGTTTCCAGTTATAGATCCCATCTCTTGCATCCGGATCCAGCTGTCCGTCATGCGTCAGGCAGCCGCCCGGAAAGCGCAGAAAACGCGGTTTCATCTCAGCCAGGGCCTCAACCAGGTCGGCCCTGAGTCCGTTCTTCCTTCCCTTCCAGGTATCCAGAGGCATCAGGGACGCGAAGGCAATCTCAAAGGATCCGTCGCTCTGTGCGGTCAGAAGAAGCCGCGCTGCGCAGTCGGTATACTCCGGTGTCAGCAGGACTTCATGCTTTTCCCAGTCCTTCCCCAGTTCAATGACTGCACGCGCACCGCACAGTCCGGCACAGAGCGCGATGGATTTTTCCGAGCGTGCCCACAATGTCAGCCGGCAGGTTCTTCCTTTCTGCGCAGGAATCCCCTCGCCATATCCGAGGTTGCTGATGCCCATATGCACACGTCCCTGAACACGCACATAGTGGGGATTCCGTGGAAAGGGTGCATCCTCGGTTCTGAGTGTGATTTTCGGGTGTCCGACCGGAGCCCATCCGGTCAGCGGGGTGTATTCAGGCCGGTCCACGCTGTCAAACTCAAAGTCCCTGTTCTGCAGCAGTTCTGCATACAAACCGCCGTCCGCTGCATGGTTCAGATCTTCAAAAAAGAGACCAAACAGATTGCCAAGTGCTTTTCCTTTCCGTTCCGGGTACACTCTGATCTGCATGTACTCATCCTCCGCTCGTGCTGATTTCCCTGCTATTCTGAATGAAAAGCGCGTCTTTTGCAAGAGCCTGTTTCACGAGACATCCACAGAACAAAACCCGGCAGGACGCATCCTGCCGGGTTCGTGTCTGTCCCATCAGACAAGCTGTCTTCTGTGACGTTCTTTTTCTGCCTGCTCATCGTCTGCCGGGTACCACATGGGTTCCACAAAGTGCACGCTGCACGCTTCGCCCTCGGAGAAGGCCACACGATGCGGCGTCTGCACCTTCAGCAGCTGATTGCCGACAGAAACCAGGTATTCGGTACGGTCGGTAAGGAAAATACGCTTCTCAATGTGGGTCGTAAACCCGGTTCCGTCGGGACCTTTCAGTGCGATCTCGTTGGGGCGGGTGGCGACCACCATCTCACGGGCCGCATCCGGCGGCACAGGCAGATCCAGCGCCTGCTCCGGATGTCCCTTCGGGTATGCTTTGCCATCACGGATTTCCACATTGATAAAGGTACTCTCACCCAGGAAGTTGTGCACAAACCGGTTGCAGGGCTTGTTGTACAGATTCTCCGGTGTGTCGATCTGCATGATCCTGCCCATGTCGCAGACCATCATGCGGTCGGAAATCGCCATGGCTTCCGACTGGTCGTGCGTCACGAAGATGATGGTAAAGTTGAATTTCCGCTGGAGCGCCTTGATCTCAAAGCGCATGGTTTCCCTCAGTTTCGGGTCCAGGTTGGACAGCGGCTCGTCCAGAAGCATGACCTTCGGATTGGTGACAATGGCGCGCGCCAGGGCAATGCGCTGCTGCTGACCGCCGGACAGATCGCTCGGGAAGGTGTTCTCAAGGCCGGTCAGGCTGGTGTGATGCAGGGCTTCCGCCACACGGCGGTTGATGTCGACCTTATTGACCTTCTGGATTCTCAAAGGGAATGCAACATTCTCAAAGACATTCATGTGCGGCCAGACGGCGAAAGCCTGGAACACCATGCCCAGTCCGCGCTCTTCCGGAGGAACATACAGGTTTTTCTTCGAACTGGACACAAGACGTCCGCACAGTTCGATTTCACCCTCCGTCAGGTCTTCAAAACCGGCAATCATGCGCAGGGTGGTTGATTTTCCGCAGCCGGAAGGTCCGAGGAAGGAGAAGCACTCTCCCTCATGGACATTCAGGTTGAAATCGTCCACGGCCACGATGTCACCCAGGGTTTTGGTGGTGAATTTTTTCGTCACATGTCTGAGTATGATCTGATCAGCCATGAAGCTCAGACCCCCTTCCTGTCCTTGGTCAGTTTGGTCACGATGGTATTGAGCACAATAATGATGCCAATGGCCACCGTAGCCAGTGCTGCCGCCTGAGGAATCATGCCCGCATCACGCAGGGAGTAGATCTGAACGCCCAGCGTGCGCGTGTACGGTCCATACAGCAGAATGGAGGTTGTCACTTCGCGCATGGCCGGCAGGAAGATCAGGAAGAAACCGGATACCATGGCCGGCCGGATCAGCGGCAGGGTAATATCGGCAAGGCTCTCGGTGTGCGAAGCACCGCACACGCGTGCCGCTTCTTCCAGTGAAGAGTGCACCTGAAGCAGGGCCGCCGAAGAGGTCTTCATACTGAAGGAGAGGTAGCGCGCGAGATACGCGACGAGAATGATCCAGATGGTATTGTACAGATTGATGCCGAAAATCCTTCCGCTCCATGCAAGGATCACGCCGATAGAAAGCACCGTGCCGGGAATCGCATAGGGCAGCATGGAAATGACTTCCAGCGCACCTTTGCCCTTCGGACGAATCTTCTGCACGACATAGGCGACGAGCGTGCCCAGGAACATACAGACAACACCGGCCGTAATGGAGGCAAACAGCGAGTTCTTGATGGAATCGATCGTGCCGTTGCTGGCAAACACGGTTCTGTACTGGTCGAGCGTGAAGTTCTCAAAGGACAGCGGGAGACCGTAGGCCTTGAGGAAGGAGATGAGAACGATCATCACCAGAGGCACAATCACGATCAGCACCAGGGTCAGGATCGCCAGAATCAGCAGCGGGACCTTTGCGCCGCGAAGCTTGATAAGCGTCGGGCGCATGGATTTGCCCTTGATGATGTCATAACTGCCGGCTGACAGAATCCGGTTCTGAAGAATCAGAGCCAGGGACACGACGACCACGAGCATAACCGAGAGCGCAGCGCCCTGGCGGTTTTCTTTAAATGATACGGCGTAATTGTATATCTACTCTTTTATTAGGGTCGGCAGCGTGTAAATGCCGCGGGCATATCCGAGGATGGCCGGGACGCCGAAGTGTGCAAGGGACGTGGTCAGGATCAGCAGTGCGCCGGCAGAAATGGCCGGCTTGACCAGAGGCAGCGTGATCTTCCAGATGACCTGGCGCTGCTTGGCGCCGGCAATGCGCGCGGATTCCTCCTGTGTGGGGTCCATGCGCTCAAGGGCAGACACGACCTGCATGAAAACAAAGGGGAAATAATAGCTGACCTCGACAAAGATGATGCCCCAGACCGAGTTGATATTGATCGGCATCGTCTTCAGGCCGAACAGCGTGCGGAGGAATTTGTTGATGTACCCGGAGCGACCGTTGAACATCATATCCCAGGCCATGGCGCCGAGGAACGGCGGGAACATGTACGGGATATTGAACAGCGCGCGCATCAGGCCTTTGGCCGGGATATCGCTGCGTCCGAGCAGCCATGCATAGAACACGCCCATGATCGTGCCGAGGACGGTTGCACCAATGGCGATCTTCAGGGTATTCCACATGGCGGAAAGGTTCTTTTCCTCTTTGATCTGGTCCACAAAGGTGCCCAGTTCAAGCCTGCCCTCATTGAAGAAGGCATTGTAGATGATCATCACAATCGGGATGACCACAATGATCAGCAGGAGGACAAAGCAGACGGCTGTCATGACTTTGTCCATGTTCAGGCGTTTGCGCCCGTCGACTGCCGCCAGTTCCGCACTGGCTCCGTCATAGCGTTTCATACCGTCTGTTCTCCTTTCTTTGCAGGATAGAAGCGGGTGTTCAGGAAACGGATGCCCACGGTCTCCCCTTCCTTCGCCACACCGCGCGTGCGCGCATCCAGCATGCTCTGCTGCACGCGGACCTGCTTCTCGCCGATGTTCAGGAAGTAGTTGTATTCACTGCCGAGGAAGACACGGGAAGAGACATGCGCCTGAATGGGTGAAGATGGATCAAACACGATATCATTGGGCCTGACGCCCAGCTCATACCCGCCGCCGAGGGCTTCCTGGGGCACTTCCCCGTCGTAGGGAATCGGGGACGCGCCGCCGCATTTGAGCACAGCACCGGCTGGACCTACTTCAATCGGGATAAAGTTGGACACGCCGATAAACTCAAAGGTAAACCGGTTGGCCGGATGCAGGATGATTTCCTCATCCGTCCCGTACTGGCACAGTGTCCCGTCCTGCTGCATGATCGCCATTTTGTCGCACAGCTGGAGTGCGCTCTGCTGATCGTGGGTAATGTACAGGATCGTTGCGTTCAGGCGCTTCTGGATCATGCGGATTTCGAGCAGCATTTCCTCGCGGAGCTTGGCATCCAGGTTGGTAATGGGTTCATCCATGACCAGCACATCACTGTCCACCACCAGGGCACGGGCAATGGCCACGCGCTGCTGCTGACCGCCGGAGAGCTGATTGGGCAGATGCTTTGCATATTCGGTCATATGCACCTGCTCAAGGGCATGCATGGCGCGCTTCTGGATTTCATCCTTCGGCCGCCTCTGCTTTTTGAGCGGATAGCACACATTCTCCAGAACCGTCATATGCGGCCATACGGCATAGTCCTGGAAGACAATGCCGATGTTTCTCTTTTCAGCCGGGACATTGACGCGCTTTTTCGCATCAAACAGGCATCTGTCCCCGACCGTGATCACGCCGGTCTCCGGTTTGTTCAGTCCCAGAAGTGCACGAACGAGTGTGGTCTTGCCGCAGCCGGACGGGCCCACCAGACAGACAATTCTCCCGCTCTCCACTTCCAGCGAGAAATTTTTCAGGACTGTATGGTTCCCGTAGCTGACGGTGATGTTATCAAATTTCACGTTCGCCATATCGTTCTCCTTAAAAAGGGCATGCCGTCCCTCTCAACGGAATGGCATGCCCCGTTTCAGATGATCTTACTTGTCAAAGATGTGGTTGAACTTGTCCAGATAGCTCTGCAGATTGGCGCCGAGGTCGTTGTAATCAACAGCCATGTTGACTGATGCGATCGCAGAGGTATCCACCTGCATTTCAACGTCATCACGGACGGAGACGAGGTTGTTGGCCACCAGGACTTCCTGGCCTTCCTTGGAGAGGATGAAGTCCATAAGCAGCTTGCCGTTGTCTTCATTGGCGCAGCCCTTGATCAGAGCGATCGGGCTGGTCATGGTGATGACATCATCAGTGGTGTAGTGGAAGTTCATGGGGGATCCCTGTGCCATCAGGTTGGCAGAGACATAGTCCAGGCAGATGCCGACCATATAGGAAGCGTCCGCAACACGGTTATGGGTTGCCGTCGTGCCGGATTCCAGTTCCACACCATTGTCCTTCAGGGCCTGGAAGTATGCTTCACCGTACTTTTCAGACTGCATCATGGCGGCCATCCAGTACTTGGTGGTGGAAGCCTGGGACGGATCGGTCATGATGATCTGGTTGAACCACTTGGGATCCAGCAGATCATTCCAGGTCTTGGGGGCATCGGCTTCGTCGACCAGGCCCACGTTCCATGCAATACCCATGGTGACCAGACGGCCAGCGGTATAATAGCCTTCCGGATCCATGTATTCCTTGGCGATGTGTTCCGTTTCAGGAGAAACATAGGGCTCGAGCCAGCCATTGGCTTTGAAGGATTCATAGTCGGAAGGATCGCCCAGCCAGACCACGTCGCTGGCAATCTGACCGCCATCCTTGGCCTCGGTGGTCATCTTGGTAACCAGTTTTCCGCCGCCGGCATAGTAATATTCCATGTCGACCGTGGGATACTTGGCTTCAAACGCCTGTTCAATCGCCTGCAGCTGTGCTTCCTGCATGGAAGAATACAGCATGACTTTGCCGGAGGGCTCAGCCAGAGATGCAGAAAGAGACATGACCAACATCAGGGCCACCAAAAAAGCGATAACCTTTTTCATGATGAAACCTCCCTTATTCAATTATGCACATGTTGCAAAGTGCATTCATTTCAACCATATTACAAATGGATCAGGGTTTTGTCAAGGGCATATTTCTGTTTTTTCACTGCTCTCCCGGGGCCCGAACACTCACTCCTCGGTGACGGTTGTCCTGCCGTCCCGGATCCTGATATGCACCTGATGGCCGCGGACCGGGAACACGCAGTCAGCCTCGCCCAGCAGATCGATCCTCGGCTCCACTGTATAGCCTGTTTCCGTGATCTTCAGCCCCAGATAATACCTGGCCAGCAGATAAATGGGGCTTGCCGCCCAGGCATGGCAGAGTGATTTTCCAAAGGGATCTCCATACATTGCATACTGCTCCTTCAGCGGTTTGCCCGGCACATATTCCTCCCAGAATGTGGACGCGCCAAGTTCCAGCATGCCGCCCCAGTAGCTTCTGATCTCCGAAAGGACCTCTTCAAGCAATCCCATGCGGCACATAGCTTCCAGCTCAAAGAACCGGAAATAGGGCGTGGTGATTTTCGGCACCGCATCATTCAGAAGCACGGAGTGCAGAAGGCTTTTGCACCGTTCGTCATCCGCAATGCCGAACAGAATGGCAAAGATATTCGCGTGCCGCGTCACATTGCGTCTGCCGGAAACATAACTGTCCACATAAGCCTGCTTTTCCTCATCCCAGAAATGCGCTTCAATGGATCTGAGGAGAGTGCTGCGAGCCTCTTCGTACTCCCTGCGCTTTTCCTCCCCTGCCCAGACTGCCATCACCTTCAGCGCCTGTGCAAACAGCATCTGCTCTGCGCAAAGCGGCCCTTCCCGGTCAAAGTCTGCCCAGTCAATGAAAACCCAGTCCTGTTCCCTTCCGCAGATCAGGCCGTCCTGATCCCGCTGCGACAGGCAAAGCTGCATCAGGCTTTCCATTTTCGGATAGATGAAGTCCAGATAGTCTCTGTCCGCGTAAGCCGTCACGTGCTCATGAACGCCCAGAATCCAGAGCAGCGAATAATCCAGAATGGTGTTGATGTGGGTCGTGACCGGATCATTTTCCGAAAGTGCCGTCAGTGTCCGCTTCTCCACTTCCGGATCCGCGGTCAGATACCGGTTCACAAACAGACTCTGATACGCGTCCCCGCTCCAGATCCACTTGTCCCTCTTGATTCCGTCCAGGAAAAAGCAGCCGGTGCAGAGCATGAATGTATGCTGCGCTACGTCAAAGATCCGGTTGATGAGCGGATCACTGCACCGGAAGGCGGCTCTGACGGGAATATCGATATACTGATGGATGGCTCTGGCGTCCACTTCAGAAGACCGGATATCCGGAATAAAGGCATACCGCAGGGCCTGCCGCGGGCACCGATGGGATGCGGGGTCCACTTTTGAATAGAAGTAGCAGTCCCCGCCTGCAAGCGCCTCCGCTTCCGATTCTCCCAGATAGACCGTTACATCCTCCTCCGGTTTCTCCAGCCGCGTCAGTTCCACAGCAGCCGTCAGCTCTGTGCCGAAATCGAAGAGCACGCCGCCGCAGACTTCCCTCTTCTCAATCGGCTCAAATACTTTTTCCGCATAGGTCCATGCGGTCGGATCTCTCATGGCCTTTGTAAACAATGGACTGGAAGCCGCACGGACTGCTTTCACAGCATAATCCTCTACCATCCAGCCTTCATCGCTGCGCACTGTATCTCCCACGATATACATCGATGGCAGGCAGGATACCGAGGCGATATGCACACAGACCGTCACATTCCCCGGCCCGATGACAATCCGCTCCCCTGCCGGATACTTGTTTTCGCCGCAGGCAATATACCCGACATTGTCTTTTGCCAGAAGAACGGTAAAGGCCGTCTCCTCTTTCAGCTGATAGGTTCTGCGGAACATCACGCGGTTTCTGAATCCCTCGCTTTTCCAGAACGCGGGCCATGCACAGCCCCGTTCCACCCGCGAGAAATTCTGAACCATGGCATGATAGCGCTCAAAATCCCCTGGGTACCACAGCCATCTGCTTTCACTCATCTTTCTTCCTCCGCTCTGTCCCTGACCGGAATCTCACAGGAAATGGTCTGCGCATCGTCTGTCAGTGCTCTGCATGTCCATTCCCTGCCAAAATCCACCCTGCACGTTGTTTCTCTCCCCCAGGTGAACCAACGGCATTTTCTGTCTGGTCCTTTTTGAGCAGTTTAGCAAATACTCCCCAATTGTCAAACCAATGAACCGAACCATCAATGAAAAACTGCTGCGGAAGCACATCCGCAGCAGCACTCTCAAAGGAAGACCGTTCATTCATCCGACTGCAGTGCGTCGTAACCTTCCTCACCGGTACGGACGCGCACCACATTTTCCACATTCTGCACAAAGATCTTGCCGTCTCCGATGTGTCCGGTATACAGAACACTCCTGGCCGTATCGATCACTTTGCGCACCGGCACACTGCTGACCACGATATCCACCTGAACCTTGGGCAGGAGCGTTACATCCACCGGTGTGCCGCGGTAATATTCAGGCTTGCCTTTCTGCAGTCCGTAGCCCATGACATTGCTCACGGTCATGCCGGTAATGCCGATTCTGTTCATGGCTGTCTTCAGGCTCTCCAGGCTGGCAGGACGGCAGATGATCTGAACCCTGGTATAGACAGGTTCATCCGCAACACGCTCCGCCCTTCTGGCCGGTTCGGGCATGCTTTCCTTTTCCACAGGCACAGATACTGCCTCTTCGCTCTGTGTGCTGCCGTCCGGGAGGACATAGAAGCCGGAATAGGCGGTCAGCAGTCCATGCTCCGAGCGGTCCATGCCGATCACTTCATCCGCCTGGGATGCCCGCAGGCCGATCGTTTTACGGATCACTGCAAATACCAGCGTAATCACCACCGCTGTCCAGGCAGCCGCTGAGAGGGCGCCCAGCACCTGTATGCCCAGGAAGTGGAGGCCGCCTCCGAAGAAAACGCCTTTCATGGTGGATGTCCCGGTGGCGAACAGGCCGGTCAGAACCGTACCCAGCGCACCGCACACGCCGTGCACGGAAATTGCACCGACCGGATCATCGATCTTCACCACCTGGTCAAAAAACTCAACGGAGAAAACAACCGCCAATCCACAGACAATCCCGATGATCGCCGCGCCGAACGGATTGACCGCGTCGCATCCCGCCGTGATCCCCACAAGGCCCGCCAGGGATGCATTGAACGTCATGGAGACATCCGGCTTTCCGTACTTCACCCAGGTAAAAATCATGGTGGTCAGCGTGGCCAGTGCCGCAGCCAGATTTGTGTTGAAGAACACGAGACCGGCACTGACAATCAGTTCATCGCTGTCCATGCCTACCGTGGAAGCGCCGTTGAACCCAAACCAGCAGAACCACAGAATAAACACGCCCAGGGCCGCAATGGACAGGTTGTGCCCGGGGATCGCCCGGGGTTTCCCGTCCTTCCCATACTTGCCGATGCGCGGCCCGAGCATTTTTGCGCCGATCAGGGCGCACACGCCGCCCACCATATGCACTGCGGTCGATCCTGCAAAATCGTGAAAGCCCATCTGTGCAAGCCAGCCGCCGCCCCAGATCCAGTGCCCGCTGACCGGATAGATCAGCAGGGAAATGGCAGCTGAGTACACGCAGTAGGCTGAGAACCGTGTTCTTTCCGCCATCGCCCCGGACACAATGGTTGCCGAGGTAGCGCAGAACACCGTCTGAAAAATGGCATAGGCCCACAGCGGCACGCCTGCAGGAAGAATATGGCTGTAATCCTTCATGATGAACGGATCTATCCAGCCAAACAGCGCAGTCCCCGCACCAAACATGATGCCGTATCCAAACAGCCAGTACAGCGGCGTCCCGATACAGAAATCCATCAGGTTTTTCATGAGAATGTTGCCGGTGTTTTTGGCGCGGGTAAACCCGGCCTCACACATGGCAAACCCCGCCTGCATGAAGAACACAAGCGCAGCACCGAGCAGAACCCAGATCGTATTGGCAGAAGAATACATCATACCGTTCACATCCATTCCCAAAAAATAACAACAAAAGAGGCGCGGGGTGTGCAGCACACCCTCGCGCCTCTTTTGTTGGCGGCATTGTAAATCACAATGTCCTGCGTGTCAAGCGTGGGAAAGCATGAAAACAGGTAAAAAACAACGCGCCTGAATGCTTCCCCTGTCAGCCGATCTCTTCCCCATGATTCAGCCTCTCCGGATTGGAGAGTGCAAAGTGCCGGAAGACCGCCATTTTCTCCGACTCGCCTTCCGCCTCTGCATACAGTCCCGTCATGGTCCCCGTGAATCCTCTGCCTGTAAACACGTTGGCAAAGAAACGCGCGGACGCCGTGCATTTGCCGCATACGCTGCCTTCACTGTCGGTGACACCAAACGCATAGCATTCCTTTGTTCCGCGGATCGTCAGACGCAGCCATCCATCTTCGGTACTCTGTGGATCCAGCTTTTCTGTATAGGTGATGACATCCAGGTCATCCGCCCTGCGCTCGAGGAACAGCTCAAGTCCATCCTCATCCCTCTTTACGCCCCAGAACATATACATGAGATGATTGACCATGACGCACAGTCCTGCCGAAACACCGCACGCGAGCGCATCCACGCACACATCCGCTTCCATGCAGAAATCCATATCCGGCTGCCGGACGCAGGCCAGTCCCTCAAACCGCTTTTCATCCGGCTTGCTGCCCGAGGCGAAAACAGACAGGGTGCCGTTTTCCCTGACATAGCGCGTTTCATCCGGGTTTCTGACAAAGATCCAGTCAGCGGGCCATGTCTTCTGCGTAAAGTCATCCACGAAATCCGGCCACGGTTTCTGCTGTGCGAGAATCGGCCCTTCCTCCACAATGCGTGCACGGCTGTCATGGACTGACGGCCAGCCGTTTTTCCATGTGACCGGCGTAAGGAAGGTCTCTCTTGCCATCTGGGACTGGCTGAGCACGCCGGGCCGCATGCCCAGGTGCACCATCCACCATTTTCCCAGATGATCCTCAAACAGATCCGCATGTCCGCAGCAGCATGCCTGCTTGGTCGTGTCATTGCGGTTGGTCAGAATCGGATTGTCGGGACAGCTCTCATACGGGCCCCAGACAGACCTGGCGCGTGCCGCGACCTCCATGTGTCCGGAATAGGTTCCGCCCTCAGCGCACAGGAGATAATACCATTCCCCGATATGATAAACATGCGGTGCTTCCAGCCAGCCTTCGCCCGTACCCGACCAGATCCGGCGGAAAGGCTCCAGTGTCCTGCCTGTCAGAGGATCAATCACGCCAAGGCAGATGCCTTCTCCGCCCAGTCCCAGTCCATCATTGGTGCAGAAATAGGCCTTTCCCCCGTCAAAGAGGATGGACGGATCAATTCCGCCGATCTCCACACGGACCGGATCGGACCAGGGGCCGGCCGGGTCCTTGGCATGCAGAATGTAGTTGGCGAACACATTGGCCGAGGATTCAACCACCACAACAATATAAAACAGCCCCTCATGGTACCGGATCGTCGGAGCCCAGATTCCGCCGTTTTCCCGGACTGCCCGAAGATCCAGGCTGTTTGAAAACGTCTGTGCGTTCCCGAGAAGCGTCCAGTTCACCAGATCCCTGCTGTGATACACCGGCATCGCCGGAAAATATTCAAAACTGGATGTCACCAGATAATAATCTTCTCCCACACGGCAGACGCTGGGATCCGGATGAAAGCCTCTGAGAATCGGATTTCTGTACTGCATTGTTTTCTCTCCCCTTCTGTGGACCGCCTTTTTTCAGATTGTAGTCCAGACGTTCTGAATTGTAAACAAACAGAAAAAGAGCCATGCCGGATTCTTTCCGACATGGCTGACTTTACTCTCAGTTCCTGCTATGACCTCTATAGCTTACTTTGCATAGGAGAAAACAAGCTCAGGATAGCCAAAGGCCGCGACGGTCACAGTGTACTGCTTGCCGGCCTCAAAGAGCGGGTTTTCACTGCCGTTGCGTGCCTTGACCACGCCGTCCGCATTCAGGACGCCGTTTTCATCCAAGGCAATGAAACTGCCAATGGTGCCATGATGGCCGACGATTTCCTGCTCGGTCGCCTTTTCGGCTCCTTCGGCCAGAATCTGAACATGCTCGATGTTCTGCAGATAATCCGCCATGGAACCCTTTGCAAGGACGATGGCTTTTCCGTCAAAGGAAATGTCCGATGCGCTCAGGCCGCTGTCCACGACGAAATAGGGAGCCTGTGCTGCTGCCAGACCGCCTTCAAAGGCAGGAGAACGGTACTTGCCGCTGGCATCAACCACATTCACGTAATAATAGCCGCCCTTGAGGGTATCGGGGTTCTGGAAGGTGATCACAACCTTGCCGTCCGCAGCTTCCACTGTATAGCTGTCCGCAGGTACGACTTCCTCATTGCGCACGCCCCAGCGGATGTCCATGATCTGCAGATCAAAATCTTCCGGGAGGGCATTGGTCAGCGTCACCACGCCGCCTTCGACAGAGACCACAGGCAGTGCGGAGCCTTCCACAGGGAGGAATGTCTTGCCGGCCTTGCCTTCAAGAGCATTCACGACAGCTTCCTGAGTAGCCGCGCATACCATGGTTGCACCGGAAATGGCATCTGCGCCATTCGTCATATTCATGGCCTTGACTTCGTCCACATTCTTTCCGACGAATTTTACAAAAAGGCCGCCGTTGACTGCGACATCGAAATACGGCTTGTTCTTGTTGGCCCAGAATTCTTCGTTGCCTTCCTGCACAGAACCTGTGGTTCCGGTTCCGTTATCCCGGACAGCGGTGATCACGCCGTTGTCATCGACGTCCACAGCCACTTTTACATTATAAAACGGGGGATGAATGAAGGGAGCGGTTGAAGGATAGTTCCGCTGATCCACATTGGCGTCGCCTTCCAGAGTCTGGGCAGCAAATGCGCCGCACGCTGTCAGTGCCATGCACAGCACCATCACAAGAGCCATCACCAAACGAACATTTTTCATGAGAATCCTCCTTATTATTTCTTTCAGTCCTGCGCTGTCCTGCATTTGAGTACAGTACAGCACGTCCATCTGCCGTACAGGGCATGTTTTCGCCCGCCTGGCGATCCTGTCACCTGCCCTGCTCTTTGAAACCTCCATTCTCATTTTGTATGGTCTATTCCAGTCCTTTTCAGGACCATGAACAGCGTTCGTTAGTCACGCCTAACCATTTCCTCCAAAAAAACCGCTCTGGGAGCGGCACTCTGTTCCGTGTCCCTCCGCAGCGGTTAGCTATGTCTAACGCGTTTTGGATGCTATCATATCCATTTTTTTCTGTCAAGTTCTGATATTTACTTTTTTCGCATCTCAGAAACAGCGGTCCTGCAAAAGACTTCTTATTTTATGCATGTCCAAATCGATGACTGTGTTTTCTCACGCGCCGATTCTGCCAGAAAACAAAAGCTGCAGGATGAAAAAAACTGAAACAGGATCCTTCTCAGCTGCCCTAGTGAATCGACCCTGTCCATTCCTCTCCGATTCTCTGAAACGCCCTGTAAGATGCGTCACTCATTTCCCAGCTGAACGAAATGGCATCCCGCAGAGCCTGCTCACGATCCATCCCGGCCTGCGTGAGCAGCTCCCTGAAAAATGATACGCGGCTCAGAAGTCTTTCGGCGCGTATCCTCCCTTCATCCGACAGAAGGAGATTTCCATCCTGTTCCACTTCAATAAGTCCCTGCTCGCGCATCTGCCGGATGGAAGTGCTCACAGACGGCTTGGAAATTCTCAGATAATGCGCAACATCCACAGCACGGACGCACACATACTGGTCTTTCAGAATGCGGATCGCAAATAAATACCGGTCAAGTGTACTGCTCATGGATCTGTCCTTTCCTGGTCACATTCCTGATGCAGATGTCTGTACTCAGTCGGTGAACAGCCTGTTGTCTTCTGAAAGATATGCGCAAAATGAGAGGGGGACACATAGCCGACAGCCTTGCCAATCTCTGAAATGGTCTGGTTCGTCCCGCTCAGCAGTTCCTTTGCCTTTCTGACGCGGATCATATGATGGTACACAAGCGGCGTCATCCCTGTTGTGCGCTTAAATGTTCGGAGCAGATAGCTTCCATTGACAAACAGTGCTTTTGCCATCTGTTCCAGTGAAAACTTCTCTTCACTGTGCGCTTCCATGTAGGCCGCAGCGGCCTCTGACAGCGCGTTTCCACTGCTCTGCTTCTCTGCCAAACCGGTCCCTCCCCGTCCTGAGTGCCTGAATCGCGTCCGGTATTAGATGTAACTAACCCTCATGCAGATATTAGCATAAACTAACCAATTTGCCATCCCCTTTTGTAAAGAGGTCAATATCAGGCAATTAGAAATGCCAAACTGGTCAATATCAGGACAGCAGAAGGAGCAATAATATGGTATCATACCGCACGAGTTAGATTTCACTAACACTGTCCGGTTTCCGAACAGGACACCAAGAAGAAAGGAAGACCCGGCATGAAGAAAAAACGGCTTGCAGCAAGACTGATCTGCAGTCTGATGATTCTGCTGCTGGCGATGCCGTGGAGCGTCTTTGCCGAAGAGGTCCCATCCACCCGCTGGGCTGATGCGGCAGACGAAATTGACAAATACCTGGACGCCGCTTTTGAGAGCTATCTGGACGGCGACGCCAAAACAGCCTACGACAATGTCAGCAATGCGTATTTCCGCGTGTATGAAACCACCGGATTTGAGCGGCAGACCATGAGCTATGTTTCCGGCAACCGGAAAAACGCGGTGGAAATGCAGTTTTCTGCCTGTAAAGCAGCTGTAAAAAAGGAAAACACGGATCACGAAACCATCATTTCCGTCCGCACGGCCCTGCAAAAGCTCAAGGCCATGATCCGCGAAGACGGCAACAAGCTGGCCGCCATGCAGGGCGGCGTACAGAGCGAAACCAAGTATTACAAGCGCGGCGAACTGGTTTCCACGGACCCCTACCCTGAATACTCCGCCGATCCCAATGCAGCCCAGAAATATGCCAGCTGGTACGAAGCCGCAACGCTGGTCAAGGAACTGCTGGACACTGCATACCTGGGATATCTGGACAAGGACTTTGAAGCAGCAGTAGACAATCTCAACACCGCTTTCTACAGCGTGTACGAAGAATCCGGCCTGAATCACAAGGTCTATACCGACCTGGGCCTGAAAGACCGGCAGAAGATGGATGGATACTTCTCCGACCTCAGAAGCCTGATTGCCTCAGCTGAAAAAAAGTATCAGAAGAACAAGTACCGCACCACTACAGACGGTGCCAAAAACCTGATTCTCAAGCAAGCCAAAGCCCTGGATACAAAAGAGGCCGAAGCCAAGGCAGCGCTCGCTGCAGAAAGCGGTGAAACCGCAGCTGAAGCCCAGGAGGAGGCGAAACAGTCCGATCCGCGCCTGCTCACCTTCCTCGGCGCATTCGGCATCATCGTCCGTGAAGGACTGGAAGCCATTCTGGTCATTGCCGCCATCATTGCCTATCTGGTCAAGAGCGGCAACGGCAAGAGCCTTAAAAATGTCTACATCGGCGCCGTGGCCGGCGTGGTGGCCAGCTTTATCGCTGCAGCCATCCTGGCCTGGGCCAAGAGCGCTTTTGTCACGGCCGGCCTCGCTCAGGAGATCATTGAGGGCGTCACAGCACTCATTGCAGTCTGCGTCCTATTCTATGTCAGCAACTGGATGATTTCCAAAGCGGAAGCCGCTTCCTGGAGCCGCTACATTGATGGAAAAGTGCAGTCTTCGGTCGAACAGGGAAGCGCCTTCGCCCTTGCCTTCACAGCCTTCCTCTCCGTCTTCAGAGAGGGTGCGGAAGTGGTGCTGTTCTACCAGCCGATGCTCGCCGAGGGCAATCCCGGCATGGTATGGGCGGGTTTCGGTGCAGGCTGCGTCCTGCTGGTGTTCGTCTATCTGGCCATCACCAGGCTTTCGATCAAGCTGCCCATTAAGATTTTCTTTACTGCCACGTCCATCCTGATGGCTGTCATGTGCGTCTCGTTCCTGGGCAGCGGCATCAAGGAACTGGCCGAGGGCAATGTCTTCGATCTGACGCTGCGCGTTCCCGGCGTACCGGAAAACGATGTCATTCAGATCTTCGGTATCTATCCATGGCTTGAGACACTCGTGCCTCAGCTGATCCTGGCGATCATCCTTCTGGTCACCTTCCTCATCGCCCATTACCGCGGCAGGATGGATGCCCTGAAGGCCGAGTACGCCAAACAATAACACAGGTTGTCCTATGTCTCCTGCCCCGCGCAGTCAGGCATTGGCCATACAAAACCAAATGTAACGGATTGAGGAGGACTCTACTATGAAGAAATTCCTTGCTATGCTGCTGGCTGCCATGATGCTGTTCAGCTTTGCTGCTGTTGCTTCTGCTGAAGAAGAAGCCGGTTTTGATGAGTATGAACTCGGTGTTGAAGGCGAACAGGAAGTCGACTTCATGACCATGGCTATGGTTTACTTCCAGCCCGTGGATATGGCTCCCGCCGAGAATGCCACCCCCAAGGAAGGCTCTGACCTGCACATCGAAGTGGACCTGACTGCCAACGAGAACCCCTATGGCTTCCCGGTCGACGGCTGGGTTCCCTACCTGAGCATTGATTTCGTCATCAAGGATCTTGAGGGCAAGGAAGTGTATTCCGGCTCCATGATGCCCATGGCCGCCAGCGATGGCCCCCACTACGGCAACAACATCCCGCTGCCTGAAGGCGAATACAGCATCACCCTGACCATCAAGAGCCCTGCCGAAAACGGCTACCTGCTCCACGTCGATGCTGAGACCGGCGTCGAAGCCGACAGTTTCTGGACCGAACCCCTGACCGCCACCTGGACCGGCTGGAAGTTTGTCAAGGAATGGTAATCTGATCCGGGCTTATCACCTGTATGCATGCTGGCGTATCCTCCGCGGGGGAGGATGCGCCAGCATTCTGCGCGTTTATACACCATGAATTTTCGGGGGTTTTGACGTGTTCAAGTATCTGTGGATGGTGACGCAGGACCTGTTTCTGACGGTCACTTTGACTTCTCTCATGCATATCATGCTCTTCCGCCTTTTCGGAGCAAAAGGCCGGAAAATGCATGCGATTGCCCTTTCTGCGGGCACTCTCGCTTCCGTTGCACTGGCTGCTGTAAAGTTCAATACCCGGCTGATTATCTCCAGCCACTGGAATCATTATATCTACGCGGTGATCCTTACACTGACGGTTCTGGTTCTTCTGTTGACGGTTTTCTTCGGCCACAGGGAAAACCAGCCCATGAAAACCGGCTGCATTCTGCTCTCCGTCTCCGCATCCCTTCTGTCCGCCACGTTCATCTTCTATTCCCTCCCCGGTGTCCTGCTGTACCCGTTCAGCTTCAACACCATGGGCCAGGGGTATTTTTCCTCTTATTATCTGGTGCGCATGGCCGGATGGCTCGCGGCACTGGTTCTTCTGTTCGTCTATTCTCGCCTGCTTTCCCGCTGTGCGTTGTATATAAAGCCCTGGGGACATGTTCCTGCTTTTCTCAATGCCGGACTTCTCACCTTTGCCGTCTATTGTTTCGGCCGTTACTTTGTGCCCTGGGTCAACCGCGCCAAATGGCTGAAATGGCCCGTGAAATATGACGACGCTTCCTTTGGCTGGATTGGTCAGCTGATGATGTTCACGGCCAATCATTCCATGCTGTTTATCTGGATCATCTCCATCCTTGCCGCTCTTCTGGCCGTGCTCCTCTTCCGGCAGGGAACGATCATCCGGGAGCCCTACGACAATCCGGCACAGCTGCGCAAGCTGAAGGCCCGCAACCGCCACTGGCGCCGCGTGGCCGCAGGGATTGTGATCTGCCTGATCCTGAGTACGGTCATCATGACCGTCGTCAAAACAAACGATACGCGTCAGGTGGAACTCTCCGCGCCGGAAGCCTACACCGTCGATCAGGCAGCAGGCGTGATCACCGTTCCCATGGAGGCGGTCAATGACGGCCATCTGCACCGCTTTGAGTACAAAACGGAGAAAAACATCTCCGTCCGCTGGATTGTCGTCAGGAAGCCCAATTCCGCCGCTTACGGCGTCGGTCTTGACGCGTGCGAAGTGTGCGGCAATGCCGGATACTTTGAGCGCAGCGGACAGATCATCTGCAAGCGCTGCGATGTCGTGATGAACATCAACACCATCGGCTTTAAAGGCGGCTGCAACCCCATCCCGCTGGCCTATGAGGTGAAGGACGGGAATCTTGTTTTCCAGCTGAGCGATCTTATCGCAGGCGAAAAAGAATTCAGATAAGGAGGCCCTTTCGCCATGCTGTTTCGTATGATCCGCGGCGTGCTCTTCCATCAGAAGAGCAAAATGCTGCTCATCGCCCTGACCATCGCCCTCGGCGCTTCCCTCGCCACAGGCATGCTGAATGTGGTGCTGGGTGTTGAGGAAAAAGTCAATAAGGAACTGAAAAACTACGGTGCAAATATCACGGTAAAGCCCAAGGATTCTTCCCTGCTCTCGGATATCTATGACGTCGGAGACGGTGCGCAGCTCAATGCAGCCTACCTGCGTGAAGATGAGCTGGGAAAAATCAAGACCATTTTCTGGGCCTTCAATATTGTCGACTTTACCCCCTTCCTGGACACTCAGGTGACGCTGCCTGACGGAAGCGCGGTCAAAGTCACCGGCACCTGGTTCAACCATCACCTGGACCTGCCTACCGGTGAGAGTCTGGATGCCGGCGTTGTGGGCATGCGTTCCTGGTGGGACGTGACGGAAGGCCGCTGGCTGGATGAAAAGGATGACAACGCAGCCGATGAAATCATGGCCGGCACCCTGCTTGCCCAGAGAATGGGCTGGCACGCCGGCGACACCGTCCATATCACCGCCTCCCAGGGTGAACAGGATGTCGTCATTGCCGGAATCTATGACGCCGGCGGGGACGAGGATGAACAGCTGTATTCCACGCTGGACCTGGTGCAGGCACTGACCGGTCGGGAAAACAAAGTGGCATCCATTGAGGTCTCCGCCCTGACCACTCCGGACAATGAGCTGGCCCGCCGGGCTGCCCGCAATCCGGCCGCACTCTCTTCCCGCGACTATGAGACCTGGTACTGCACGGCCTATGTCAGCGCAATCTGCTATCAGATTCAGGAAGTCATTACCGGATCAGTGGCCAGCGCAGTGCGCAAGGTGGCCGAAAGCGAAGGCACCATTCTGGATAAGACCAAGCTGCTGATGATCCTCATTACGGCTCTCAGCCTGATCGGCTCTGCACTGGGCATCTCCAACCTGGTCACTGCCTCTGTCATGGAGCGCAGTCAGGAGATCGGCCTGCTCAAGGCCATCGGTGCGCGGGACCATTCCATCACAGGCGTCGTCATGACGGAAATTCTGATCACGGCCCTTGTCGGGTTTGGGGCCGGATATGTGATGGGATTCGGGTTCGCCCAGCTCATCGGCCAAAGCGTGTTCGGTTCGTCCATTGACATGAACCCGAGAGTGGCGCCGATTGTGGCCGGCCTGATCGCCCTGGTCACCATCGCCGGCAGCATGCCGGCCATCCGCCAGATCCTGCGTCTGCGTCCTGCGGAAGTCCTGCACGGCGGCCATTGAGAAGGATGAGGTAAAGTATGACCAAACGAAGAATGTTTTTGCGCATGATCACCGCCTCGCTGCTTCGCAGGCGTTCGAGGATGCTGATCGCGCTTCTTTCCATCGGCATCGGAGCAACCATTCTGGCCGGACTTGTGACCATCTATGTCGATGTCCCCCGTCAGATGGGTGCCCAGTTCCGTTCCTACGGTGCAAACATGCTGCTTCTCCCCAGAGACGGAGAAACACTCAGCAGCGAAACGCTTTCAGAGACACTGCAGGCTTTCCCGGAGGATACGCTCGTCGGCGCAGCCCCCTACCGCTATGTGCGTCTGGACATGACCACGCGTCAGCAGTCCTTTACCGCAGCCGGAACCGATTTTGAACAGATCACCAAAACCAGTCCCTATTTCAGCATTGAAGGCGCTTATCCCAGCGAAACCCGTCAGGTGCTGGTAGGCAAAGAAATCGCCGATACCATCGGTGTCAAAATCGGTTCCTCCATGGAACTGACCTATCAGCCGGTCGCCTCTTCGAGCGACCGGACCCCCGAGGAAAGCCGCGTTCCCGGTGCTTCCCTGTCCGGCAGTGCAGAAGGTTTCGGCGGCGGCATGGTCTATGCCAGCGCGGTTCTCGACAGTGAGGCAAAGATCGCGTCTGTGACGGTGGACGTTTCCACCCAGACTCCGGAATACGGCGGCCGGATAGCTGAGGATGATGCATTCCTCAGCCAGCTGACCGGGCGTTCCCTTCCCCTCTCCCTCGGCGACGGCATTGATGCGCTGAGCGGTGCCACCGTCACTTCCCTGGCGGTCATTGATGCGCTCAACCAGGCTACGCAGACCACAGCCGCAGCCCAGCCCAAGACCGCGAATTTCATCGTGACCGGCATTCTGACCACCGGCGGCGAAGAGGAAGGCTATCTGTTCATCTCCCTGGATGACATGAAGATGATGACCGGCGAAGACAGGCTGGATGTCGCAGAGCTTTCCGTCTCAGCAAATGTTGAGCAGCTGGAAACCTATGCAGATGAGATCGAGAAGGGCCATGGTGCCGTGCAGGCACGTCTGGTCAAGCGCGTGGCCCGTTCGGAAGCGTCTGTGCTTGAAAAACTGACCGCCCTTGTCTTCCTGGTCACGCTGGTCGTGCTTCTCCTGACCATGATCTGCGTGAGCACCACCATGATGGCCGTGGTTTCCGAGCGCCGGCGTGAAATCGGTCTGCGCAAGGCACTCGGTGCATCCGACAACAGCATCCGTGCCGAATTTCTGGGTGAGGGCCTTTTCCTCGGCGCGCTGGGCGGCGTGCTGGGTGCAGTGCTGGGCTTTGTGTTTGCACAGGTCGTCAGCATCAACGTGTTTGGATCCTCCATCATCTTCCAGCCCCTGCTGCTGCCCGTGACCGTCATCGTATCCATGGTGATTGCCGCCGTCAGCTGCCTGCTGCCCATCAAGCATGCCGTGGCCATTGATCCCGCGATCGTCCTGAAAGGAGAATAACTTCATGAGTCTGTTGGAGCTGAAAAACGTATCTAAAATCTACGGTGAACTCAAGGCACTGGACAATGTGAACATCCATGTGGATCAGGGCGAATGGGTCGCCATCATGGGACCTTCCGGCAGCGGCAAGAGCACCATGATGAACATCATCGGCTGCATGGATAAGCCCACCAAGGGGGAAGTCCTGCTGGACGGTGTGGATATTTCGAAGGAAAGCAGCAAGCGCCTGACGGACATCCGCCGCGACAAGATCGGCCTGATCTTTCAGCAGTTCCACATGGTCAATTATCTGACTGCGGTGGAAAACATCATGGTCAGCCAGTACTATCATTCCATGCCCGATGAACAGGAGGCACTGGAAGCCCTCGGCCGCGTGGGACTGCGTGAGCGTGCCCGCCATCTGCCCAGCCAGCTCAGCGGCGGTGAGCAGCAGCGCGTATGCGTTGCCCGCGCCCTGATCAACCATCCTGAGCTCATCCTGGCCGATGAACCAACCGGCAACCTGGACGAGGCCAATGAAAACATCGTGCTGGATCTCTTTGCGCAGCTGCACAAAGAAGGCACCACGCTCATTGTCGTCACCCACGACCCTGAAGTGGCCGAGGCCGCCCAGCGCACCATTGTCCTCGAGCACGGCAAAGTAGCCCGTGAAGTCATCAATGAGAACTTCGGCAAATAACACGTTGTGAGGTGCCCGATGAAAAAACAGATCATTCCATCCGGAATCCTGCATCTGATCGCTGCCCTGATTGCCATCGGCAGTCAGACGTTCCTTTCCCCCTGCATCCATGAAGACGGCTCCTTTGGCGCCTGCCACTGGGCCGGACAGACGCTGCTGGGGCTCGGCTGTGTGCTCGGCACGCTTGCTGTGCTGTCCCTGTGCCTGAAGAAGGCAGCAGGCGGCTTCTTTCTCAGTGCCCTGCCCGTGTGCATCATGGGCATCCTCACGCCGGGAACCCTGATTGACCTGTGCCATATGAGTACCATGCGCTGCCGGATGCTGATGCAGCCTGCCATGGTGATCCTGTTTTCCGCAGCGCTTGTGTGCGCTCTGACCGGCGCTGTTCTGAGCGCAAGAAAGTAATGTGACCATGAAAAACTTTTCTCTGGCATTCAACAATCTTGTCCGTCGGCCCGGACGCACACTTGCGCTTGCCCTGCTCTCTGCCTTTCTCTCTCTGGCGGTGTTCGGCGGCTCTGTCATGGTGCTCTCCCTTCGCAGCGGCCTTCACAGTCTGGAAGCCCGCCTCGGCGCGGATATTATCGTTGTGCCCTCCCAGGCACAGAGCAAAGTGAGCTTTCAGAACATGTTTCTGCAGGGCACAACCGGCGCATTTTATATGAATGCGTCCGCGCTGGATCAGGCACTGGAAGTGGAAGGCGTGGAAAAAGCCGCGCCGCAGACGTTCCTGGCTTCCCTCAAGGCGGACTGCTGCTCCATCAAAATCCAGGTCATCGGCATTGACCCGGAGCTGGACTTCACGGTTCAGCCGTGGATTGCCCGGAGTCTGAGCCGGGGCCTTGGCAACATGGATGTGGCGGTGGGCTGCAAAGTCGAAGCAGAAGTCGGTGAAATCATCCGTATCTATGATCAGCGCTGCAAGGTGGTCGCCCGGCTGGAAGCCACGGGCACCGGCCTGGATACGGCAGTGTACTGCAATATGGAAACCATGAATGCGCTGCTGGCTGCGGCCGAGGCCAAAGGCGTCAGTCACAAAATTGAAAGCGGCGATGAGGTCATTTCCGCGATCTATGTCAAAGTAAAAGACGGCTGCGATATCGACAAGGTCAACAGCCGCCTCAACGGGCATATCCGCAAGGTCACCGCCGTGCGCACCCGGAGCATGATTACCGGCGTATCCGACAGTCTCTCCGGCGTCAGCCGCACCATCACGCTTCTGATCGCGGCTGTATGGGGACTGGCCCTCATCATTCTGCTGCTGATTTCTGTTCTCATTATCCGGGAACGCGTCAGGGAATTTGCCGTGCTCCGGCTGGTCGGCGCATCCCGCGGCATGCTCGGCCGCATGGTGCTCACGGAATCCTCCCTGTGCGGACTGCTGGGCGGCCTCATCGGCGTGGGCACAGCTGCTCTTCTCCTCTTTCCTTTCGCCCAGCTCATTGAATCCGCCCTGCAGCTGCCTTACCTGATGCCGTCCGCCGCCGTGATTCTGCTCCTGGCGCTCGGAACGGTGCTTCTGGCGGTCGCGGTCTCGGCGCTTTCCAGCATGATCGCCGCTTACAGGCTGAGCCGCGTCGATCCGGGAACAACGCTGCGGGAGGGAAACTGAGATGATCAAAGCTGAACACATTTCCATGCGGTATTTCCGGAAAACAGGCACGGCGAATTACTTTTATGCCGTGCAGCCCACGGACCTGAGCATTCAGCCCGGCGAACTTGCCGTGCTCATGGGTCGGAGCGGAAGCGGAAAGACCACGCTGCTCAATATGCTCTCGGGGCTCCTGAAACCGACGGAAGGGACTGTACGGATGGACGACCTGGACCTGTACAGTCTCGACGACAGGGCCCTTTCGCGCCTGCGCGGCACAAAAATCGCGGTGGTCCCCCAGGGCAGGAGCGCCATTGATACACTGACGGTCCTGGAAAATGTGCTGCTTCCCGCCAGGCTCTGCGCCTGTCCGCTACCTGTGGAAGCGGCTGTAAAGCATCTCGAGCAGCTGGGAATCGCCCACCTGAAGGATGCCCGTCCGCCGGAGCTTTCCGGCGGGGAACTCAGGCGCATGTCCATCGCCCGCGCATTGTCGCAGGGGCCTGACATGCTCTTTGCCGATGAACCCACCAGCGATCTGGATGATGAAAACACGTTTCTTGTGCTGTCCATGCTCCGCGCCTTTGCGCATGAAGAGAAAAAAGCTGTTTTCGTGGTCACCCACGAAAACGATGCCCGGCAGTATGCCGACAGACTCTATGGAATGGACGGCGGCATACTCACTGAAAAATGAAATCCTGCATGTCCACAAAAAGGAATCCCCTGCCCTGACTGCCGGCCTGCGAAGCCAGTCGTCAGATGCAGGGGATTTCTTTGATCAGTTATTATAATGGTCGCTTTTCGGAGACCATTTTGTTCCTCAGCCATGTCTTTGCAGACCGGCTGAGGCGCACCGGCCTGTTACTGTTCGCCGGCCGCATAACTGCCCAGGAAAAACAGGCTGTCCTTGGCTTTCCTTTCCATTGTGTTCCTGTCCACAGCCATGAGGCCGAATGTCATGGAAAACCCTTTCTGCCACTCAAAGTTATCCATCAGGCTCCAGTAGCAGTAGCCTTTCACGGGAATGCCGTCCGCAAGGCACTTTTCCACACCGTCCAGCGCACGGCGGATGAATTCCACGCGGCGCGCATCATCTGATGTCGCCACGCCGTTTTCGGTAACCATCAGGTCGCCCCTGAAGTCTTCATGCACTCTGCGGATCACATGCTCGAGGGCTTCCGGATAGAACTCATAGTCCATCTGTGTCAGTTCAGCACCCTTGGGACAGGGCAGCTGGCCTTCAGGGCCGTACTGGGTCCGGGTGTAATTCTGGACGCCCAGGAAATCATCCTGTTCAATATATGGCAGGTAATGCCGGAATTCTTCATCCCAGGCTTTTTCCTCGAAGTCTTCTCCGCCTTCGAGTGCCTGCAGGTCATGAAGGGACAGGGTGATGCCCACCCGGATGTCCGGACGGACAGCCTTGATCGCCTCTTTTGCTGCCTGATGTGCGCGCATAACCAGACGATCGCCCTCAGCGGTCCGTGAGGAGACGAAGATCTGCGGCTGGGGCGTGCCGAAAAATGCGGCATTCTCCATGGCGGCATACTTCATGTTTTCCATCATCTTCTGGAAGTTCATGCCCACCTGCACCGTGCCCTCGGCTTTCTGTGCCTGTTCGCGCGCCTGCTGGGCCATGAGCTGAAAGCGCCGGGCAATGGCAGCCAGCTGCAGGCCCATATTCGCTTCATTGATCGTGCAGATGGTCCGGATTCCGTCCCCCAGCTTTTCCGCAATATACGCGGCATACCGGCGGAAGGATTCAATGGTGCTTTCGCTCTCCCATCCGCCCTTGCGGATCAGCCAGACCGGGCTGGTAAAGTGCATCAGGGTCACAATGGGTTCGATGCCGTTCTCCCGGCAGCACGCAATGACCCGGCGGTAGTGTTCGGTTTCTTTCTCATCAAACTGGCCTTCTTCCGGTTCGATGCGTGCCCACTCAATGGAAAAGCGGTAGGCATTCAGACCGGCCCTGGCCATCATGCGGATATCTTCCTCATAGCGGTTGTAATGGTCACAGGCCAGGCCGCTCGGCTCCGTAAAGCTTGTGTGCTCCATGTGCTCCTGTGCCCAGTAATCGCTGTGGATATTATTGCCCTCCACCTGGTGCGCAGCCGTCGCTGCGCCGATCAGAAACCCTTTGGGCAGACTCATGCTTCTTCCCCCTCCAGCGGCACGCATATGCCTTCCGTGATGCCGTTTTCATTGAACGCGTCCACGCGGACAAAACAGTTCCGTCCGCAGATCATCGCACCGACCCTGTGTTTTCCCGACGCAAACACCATATCGCTGTGGTAGAGCTTCTCCGGAGAGGAGCCAAACAGAATATTGTACCCCACCGTGTCCGTCTGCGGCTCGATGGTCACTTCCATGTCCAGACCGCCTGTGCGCACCGCACGGAACACAGGCACTTTCGGTTTTTCGCCTTTCCCCAGGCCAAACACGCGAAGTCCGGAGATGCAGGGCTTCTGTCCGTAAGGGACCGCCATATCCGAAAGGCGCAGATAGCGCGCCTGGAACCCGTCTTCCCGGATAATCAGGTCATGGGAGAGGTCTGTATTTGCATCTGATTGATCCTCTATGACAAACCATGTCTGCCCGTCCAGGGAGCCTTCCAGCTTCCACTGGGTCAGCAGGTCGCGCTCTTCAATATACCGCGCCTGGCTTCCGCCCACGATTTTTCCGGGACATGGAATATCGATCCGGTCATCGGCAAAATTGACCTGCACGGCATGCACCGCATACTCCCGGCCGAGGTCCATCTGCAGCCATTCCGTGCGTTCCGCGGAAGCTGCCTGCCACCAGGTCTGCACATTTTCTTCCGCTGCCTTCCCCGGCTCATGCCCCTCCGTAAAGGAAGAGGCGTCCATCGTTCTGCCGGCGCTGAGCAGCATCCAGGCAGGGTTCCTCCACGGATCCCCTTCCACAGCCATGGGCCAGTCACCGTAGCGCTGATTGCAGAACAGCTCGCCGTCCTGATCAAACCCGGCAGGCCACAGGCCGACCCGGCGCTCAAAGTCATGGTTTTTGCTGATGCGCATGGTGGCGGCATGCCAGAAACTGCCCTTCGCATCCTGCATGGTGCTGCCATGCCCTGCCCCGGGCAGAAATCCGCCGGGCTTGTAGGAATACGGATTGTTGTCCGCAAGAACAAACGGGCCCATGGGACTGTCGCCCACATACACACCGTCGGCGTACGTGTTGTACTGAGTTCCGCCGCACGCATACTGCAGGTAATACCGTCCCTCATGCTTGTCCATCCACGCGCCTTCAATATAGGGTCTCCGGGAGAACATACCGCGGATGAGCGGCCGGACCGCCTCCGGCACCTGGGCTTCCGAAATGCCCTGCCGCTGATGGAAGGCATGGTAGGCCGCATCAATCTCTGCTTCGGTCGCGGGAAGCAGGCTGTTGTCCTCGCCCACGCGTTCATACCCGATCTCAAAGGGATGCCCTTCGACCAGCGCCTTTTTTTCGCCCAGCGGTTCGAGCGTTACCGGGTCCAGTTCCACGCCCCAGATCGGGGTGATATTCGAGCAGCCCCAGTAGAAGTACACCCGGCCGTCATCATCCACAAACAGGTTGGGATCCCAGTAAGGGAAGCTGCCTTCCAGCTTCTCATAGGGACCGTTGAGAATATCCTTCGTCCTGTAGCGGTCGCAGTTTTCCTCCCGCCTGGATGCGCAGTAATACACCCAGTCCCCCATGACCCGCACATCCGGGGCATAGTCATACAGCGGAAGCTCCCTGGGCAGCCGGTGGTTTTCCCAGGTGGCCAGATCATCCGACACCCATACCCCCAGCGTCATGGAAGCAAAGATGTAATACCGTCCCTGGAAAAAGATCATCGAGGGATCCGCCGCTTCCCGACAGATCTGGATCTGTCCGTGCCGGCGGGGATCCGCATTGAACTGATAGCGGTAGTTGATGTTGACAGGATTACACAGGTATTTCATACGTGTATTCTCCTTCCTGAACCTCGTGCGACAGTCCGCCAGGCAGCTGGATGAAAGCTGGCATCGGGACCGTGATATGGAAGACCAGCCGGTCTTCTTCAAAGGACCATTCGCTACGGATGTCACCTGAAGGTGATTTCCACTCTGCTCTGGCAAAGCCCAGCGACCGGTCGGGCTTTGGCACAATGCGCAGCGTTCCGTTTTCAAGGGAAATCCCGCACACGCCGCCCATCAGCCAGCCGGAAATGGCACCATACGAATAGTGATTCAGGGAATCATGCACCGTGCCGTCCGGACGGATCCCGTCCCAGGTTTCCCAGATCGTTGTCGCGCCTTTTTTGACGGCATAGAGCCAGCCGGGGCATTCTTCCTGGAGCAGGAGACGATAGGCTGTCTCCGTATGCCCCCAGTCAGCCAGGACGCGGCAAAGGTCGGGCGTCGAGAGGAAGCCGGTATTGAGATGGTACCCGTTTTGAATCACAAGTCTGTTCAGCGCATCCGCAGCCGCCTGGTTTTCTTCGCCGTCGAGAAGGCCGAATGCAAGGGGACGCACATAATCGCACTGGCGGTCGGAGTGAATGGCACCGTCCTGCGTGCAGGTAAAACGGTACGCCTTTTTCGCGCCGTCCGCAATCCCGGCATATTTGGCCGCGTCATCCGCTTTTCCGAGGATCCCCGCAATCTGCGAGAGCAGAGAAGCAGAACGGAAATAGTAAGCCGTCGCGACCTCCGGTGCGCCAAGCATCATGGTCTTCTTCATCGCTTCCATGTTGTCAATGCCTGGCTGGCACCATTCGCCGAAGTGGAATCCCTGATCAACCAGATAGTCCTTCCACGGATTGTTTTCGTTCTGCGGACGCGTCTGCATCGCCCGCTTGGCGCAGAAATCCATCCAGCGGGTCATCATGTCATAGTTTTCTTCCAGAATGGTCCGATCGCCGTACGCCTGGTAGAGTGCCCACGGCACAAGAATGCAGGCATCCCCCCAGCCGGCCGACCCCTGCAGCATGTTGGAAATCATGCTGCCGTTATTGTTGACCGGCGCGATATTCTGCACAAGACCGTTTTCTCCCTGCGCGAGGCGGCATTCACCCAGCCACTTGCGCAGAACCGGATAGCAGTCCAGAAGGAGGACCGCAGTCGGCGCAAACACACCCGCATCGCCCGTCCAGCCGGCCCGCTCGCGGGTCGGACAGTCCGTGGGGATATCGCAGAAATTTGAGCGCATGCTCCACAGGCTGTTGAGGAAGAGGCGGTTTACGTCCGGCTTCCCGCACTCGAAGAACCCGGTCTGCGGCATCCGGGAATAGACGGCCACCGCAGTAAACACTGCATCCGTCAGGTCTGCATCCGTTTCGATCTTTGCATACCGGAATCCGAAGATGGCAAAGGAGGGCTTATAGACATTCAGCCCGTTCCTGCAGATATACTCGATCTTCTGCGGGATGCCGCCGTTCTGATTGCGGTCGCCGGGATCAAAATTCTTCTGGGTAAAATTCCCGTTTTCGTCCAGTGTTTCCCCGTGCCAGAGCGTCACCTTTCGGCCTGCCTCTGCGGTGATGCGGATTTCCGTATAGCCCGCGAGATTCTGGCCGAAATCAATCACGGTTTCCCCATTGGGTGTGGTCATCAGGCGGCCGGGAAAGCGCTCCTGTTCCACAACCGGAACGCTCTCGGTAGGAGCCAGCTGTTCAAACCCGAACTCCCTGCACTTCACGCCATGCCAGCCCTCGACGTTTTCCAGCCTGGCATCACAGACTTCACCCTGCTGGAGATCATTTTCGCGGATCGGCCCCGACTGAGAAGCTTCCCAGCTTTCATCCGAGCACACGATGACTTCCCCGTCCGCCTCAAGCTGACAGAGCAGTGCAAGGTCCGTTCCGTAGTAATTGCGCAGGCCGTCAATGCCGACACTGCCCCGGTACCAGCCGTCCCCAAGGACCACGGTCAGTTCGTTGTCCCCGGCGCACAGCAGGTCTGTCACATCATAGCACTGCACCGTCAGTCTCCTGCGGTAATCGCCGGTTCCGGGTGCGAGCACAAAATCGCCCACGCGTTTTCCGTTCAGAAAAGCGGTGTACAGACCGTGGCAGGTGATGTACAGACAGGCCTTTTCCGCTCCGGACGCGCTGAAACGCCTGCGAAGGTAAGAAGCAGGCTGCTTTTTTTCGGGATCATGCGGCAGTTCAGGATCAATCCACTGCGCCTTCCACTGTGCAGGCATCCGCTTTTCCATCCTCAAAACCTCCCGTTCAGCCACTCAGCGCTGACTTCCAGACTCTTCACCGGGTCTTTGTCGATCCAGTTGTTATGGCTTTCCAGCACAACACCCTGGATGCCGTTGTCCATTGCGATGGCGCACAGTCCCTCCAGATCCATGTTGCCCGTCCCGAGTTCCACACTTGCCTGGCGGAGGATTGGCGTCATGGCGCTGCCCTTCTGACGGCAGCCTCTGTCGGTGACATGCCAGAGCTTCATGCGCTTTCCGATCTTCCGCATCCAGTCCCCGGCACTGGCCCCGCCGTCGGCAAACCAGTAGCTGTCAAACTCAAAGTTCACTTTCTCCGGATCGGTATCGCTCAGGAGGATATCATAGGCTCTGAGGCCGGGCTTCACCTGCAGAAGCTCCACATTGTGATTGTGATACAAAAGCGAAAGGCAGGCCCCGCGCAGCTTTTCCCCTGCGCGGTTCAGGCGCTGGGCCAGGTCCCGCACGGTTTTCTCATCACTGTAATCAAACCGGTACATACCGGTAATCACCACCGTATCGGTGCCCAGGTCCTTCGCTTCCTGCGCCACCGCATCCGCTTCCCGCTCCAGACTGCCCAGATCAGCATGCAGGCTGATGACAGAAAGGCCGGATTCCTGAAGCAGGCCTTTCCAGTTCAGGTTTCCGCCTTTCCCTGTCGGCATGCCGGCCGCCCGGGTCATCAGACGGATCATCAGCGAAGAAGGATGAATCATAAAACGATTGAGCTCAAGGCCGTCGTATCCGGCGGCCTTGATGCGCTGCAATGTATTTCGGGCCTGTGTCTCACTTCCGGTCACAGTGCCCAGCATGATCTGCTGTACGGCTGTTTTCATTTCTTTATTCCCTGCAAAATACGGTTGAGTTGTTTCATGCTCTGCTCGTCTGCGCCGCTCTGCTTGAGAAGGCTGATCATGGTCATCCGCCCCATCATGCGCTGCAGTGCAGGATTGTCCTTCACGGATTCCGCCACATCGCCGCGGGCAGCTGCGCCTTTGGCCATCATCTGACGGATGATTTCCCCCGCCTGCGGATGTGCGCGCAGTTCACCGAGCGTATCCTGAATGGAGAAGCAGGCCGGGTCGATCTCTTCTGCGTCAAACCAGTTCGTCACAGCGCTTGCCGCTTTGTTGAAGATATAGCTTTCATCCGCCTGTTCCACGCGGCGCACGCACATGGTATCCGAGACATCTCCGGCTTCAGCCCGAATCAGATGCTCACCCATCAGCGGCACGCGGAAGGTGAACACCGTGTCCCCGGTCTTCTCCCCGATCTTCACGCCATCCACAAACAGGGTCACCGAGGGCTGATTGGAGTAGACTTTGATCTCAGTCTCCGCCTCGCAGCGGTTGATATACCGCTTGCCGCACAGATGCACAAAGGGTGTCTTCCGGTTCCAGGCTGCCTTGTACAGATAGAAGGCATCCTTGCGCAGGCTCCGGTCAAAGGTGACCAGGCCTTTCTGATTCTCGCCGTGCTTCCCGCCTTCATCGCGTCCGTCGGCTGCAAAATCAAACAGGTTCCAGACATGCGTCGCCCACAGATACGGACGCGCGTTGATCATGCGCAGCATATGTTCATGATACAGCGCCTGGTATTCCTCGGTATAGTCTCCCTTTTCAGGATGAGAAGAATGGAACGCGGGATTGGCATCCGCACCATACTCGGAGAATCCGATCACGCGGTTCGGATACTTTTCATGATACTCATCGAAAAACTCATCGTTCTGATCGAGGTCACCCAGATACCATCCGAAATACAGGTTGTAGCTGTTGATGTCCGGGATCTCCAGGATGGGACTGTCAGTCTCGAGCATGAAGACATCCGCCATGGTGGTCAGACGGGTTTTGTCCATGCGGTGGCACAGTTCATTGAGCAGACGGTGGTTTTCCAGCAGGTCCTCATTGACCGGACTGGCTGCGGTGATTTCATTGGACAGGCCCCACACCGCGATGCACGGATGATTGTAGCACTGTGTAATGAGTTCGCGCATCTGGCTGAGGGTGTTTTCGCGGCCGCCCTTCATATGCATGGTGATATAGGGAATCTCCGCCCACACCACGATGCCGTTTTCGTCGCACAGATCATAGAACTCCTGCGCATGCTGATAATGTGCAAGACGCAGTGTGTTTGCACCGATCTCCCGGATGATCTCCATGTCCGCGGCGTGATCTTCCCGGGACAGGGCATTGCCCTTTCCCTTCAGGTCCTGATGCCGGCTGACGCCGCGCAGGGGATAGCTGCGGCCGTTGAGGAAGAAGCCGTTGTGCGGATCACAGCGGAATTCCCGGCAGCCAAACCGTGTGCTGACGGTATCCCCGCTCTCAAGAGCCGCATAGGCCGTGTAAAGGTAGGGATCGTCCACGCCGTCCCACAGATGCACATTCTCAATTTCAAACGCGGCCAGCGCATGCCCGTTTTCAGACCTGACACATTGGCTTTCTCCGGCCACGGTGATCGTGACAGAGGCTGCATTCTGCCAGGTTTCGACTTCCACCGTCGCCCGGTGCGCGCTGAGATCCACGTTTGGCGTAACCTTGATGCCGGGCGTTCCGTCCCGCAGCAGTTCAAAATGCTCTGAGGGCACGGAGATCAGCCGCACTTCCCTGTACAGGCCGCCGTAAAAAGTAAAATCCGCTTTCTGGGGATAGACCGTGTCATTGCTCTCATTGCTCACTGCAATGGCCAGCACATTGTGTTCTCCGCGCAGTGCGCTCAGATCCGTCCGGAACGCCGAGTACCCGCCTTCGTGGTGGAGAAGATGCTGCCCGTTGAAATAGACGTCCGCCGACATGGCTGCGCCGTTGATTTCAAGGAATACGCACTCCCCTTCCAGCTCTTTTCCGGTCACCTCACGCACATACCAGCAGCGGCCGCGATGGTAATCATTGCCGCCGTCCTGCCCGTCCACCACATTCCAGGTATGCGGCAGGGAGATGCTTTCTCCCTGCCCGAAAAGTGCGGCCGCCTGAGCCTCAGAAACATCCGCTTTCAGGAATTTCCATCCATCCCTGAGGACTGTGATCTTACGCATTCGGTTTGTCCCCCTTGTGGAGTTCCTCTTCAAAGAATTTGCCCTGCGCTTCTGCCTTTTTGTCAGCAATGCGCTTCTGCACATGGACCATTTCATCCTTGGTCAGCTTGCAGCCGCGCATCGCCAGCAGCGTGCAGATCCATCCGAGAATGGCCAGGCCGTAGCGGAGGAACATGGTCATGTAGAACACACCAGGTGTGGCCGGATCACCAGGCTGAGGCATGGTGGCGGTATAACCGATGAGTGCCACGCAGCCTGTCGCAATGGCTGCAGAGAAGGAGGACACAATCTTGTCCACCAGGCTGTAGGTGCCGCTGATCACAGCAGGGATGTACTTGCCGCTGCGGTCCAGCTCATAGTCAATGATATCCGCCATGAATCCGGTATTGGCTGTGGTGACGCACATGGCAAAGCCGTTGACCACAAATGTCAGGACCACAAAGGCAATCATGGTGATGCCCATGTGTGCAATGGTCTGTGTGCCCACGGTATGACGCACAATCATAAAGAACGCGATCATGACGATATTGGCAATAATGCAGTTGCGTGTCCAGGACACAATGGATTCCTTGTGGCCGTGCTTGCCGGCATACTTTGCACCATAGGCTGCAAAGAGAATAGACGGCAGCATGCCGATCATGCTCAGCGTGGTGGCCAGGCCCATATCGCCGATGAGAATGCCGTTGAGCATGGTGCTGACAATGGATGCAGAGGAAGCCTGCTGGGCGATTTTATCGGAAGCGGCGGAGAGAATGTAGGACTGCAGAGGCTTGTTGTTCTTGAGCACGTCCACCATGTCGCGCACCTTCAGGCGTTCATTGCGGATGCCCTTGAAGTTTTCCGGCTTGTCATATTCTGCGATGCCGATGCAGACCAGCACCACACCGATAAAGGAAATGGCAACGCACAGCCAGGTGGTGACATTCAGGAATTCCTGGTTGAAGCTTCCGCCCATCGCAGGCATCAGTTTGGTATACACCACAATGTTCAGGGCCATAGGGGTCAGATAGTTGAGAACCGTCTGCCAGACACCAACGGTGGGACGCTGTTTGGGATCATTGGTCATCAGGGCCGGCAGCGTCTGGGCCGTCATATTGACGATCGTGTAGCCGATGACATAGATCAGATAGAACAGCAGGAACATCGGAATGCCGTGACCCTTGCTGGAGAAGAAGTTGAACATGCACAGAAGTCCAAGGCACTGAATCGCCCAGCCAATGAGCATCAGCGGACGGACTTTGCCCCAGCGGGTATTGAAGCGGTCATACACAAAGGCCAGCAGCGGGTCTGTGATGGCATCAAAGATACGGGTGAAGGTCAGAAGACCGCCGACCACGACGGTAGCAATGCCGTAACCGATGGAAGCGGAGTAGCTGGCAAGGCCGATCAGAAAATACACTGCCATGCCGTTGAAAGCATTGAAGGCCACGAGAATAATCTGCCAGAGTTTGGCTTTGCGATACTGAACGCCGTCGTTGGGAACAGGAGCCGTTTGTACCTTAGACATGATCGATTTCCTCTTTTCCATATGTTTCTTTCCGAAGGGCAGTGATTCCTGCACTTTCTGGTTGGATTATAGAGGGATGCCGCCATGCCTGTAAAGTCAAAAAGAACAGTAAAATGACAAAAATTCAGGTTGTTTTCAGAAATTCAGTTTAAATTATTTGTTGGTATTCCGCCATTTCCGTTTGTCACGCGCACGAATCAATGTTAAAATACAGGCAGAATATGCAGAGGATGTGATCCAATGTATGCCGGAATCACCCGCGCCGAGCAGAATCTGTTGCTGCTTCAGTCCATGATCCCGGAAGGCGAAAAACTGTACATCTGGTGCTATGACGCCGAAGGACGGTATATTGCCTCCTCCTGTCCAGAACCGTTCAAGACTATGCTCACAAAGGCGTTTGATCATCTCGGTGCACTGCAAAAAGTGCTCAGTCTCGTGAAACAGACAGACGGAAGCCTGCCCCGGGTCCTCGGCTCAGCCATCGGCATGCAGTGGGCGGTCACGTTTGAAGAGGAGCGGAAAAAGAGCCTGATTTTTGTCATCGGACCTGTATTCTATACAGCCCCCAGGGAAAAGCCTGTCCGTTCTGCGCTGTACAGTACTCTTCCCGGACCGGAACACGCGGCATGGATTCATGCCCTTTGCGCCGCCCTGCCGGAGATGCCGGTCATGCCCTATGCCGTATTTTCCCGGTATGTTTTGATGGTGCACAACACGCTGACCGGACAGCAGCTCGGTCTGGAAGCGCTCCATCATCCGGACCTCGCGCACACCGGCATTCAGGACCAGCCGGCCGGGGAGAGGAACCGGATGCAGGTGTATCAGTCCGAACAGGCCCTCCTGCAAATGGTGCGGGAAGGCGACATCAATTATCAGGATGCCTTCCGCACCAGCATGACCCTGAGCCCCGGCGTGCCCGTGGAAGGCCAGGATCCGCTGCGGCAGATGAAGACCAGCATTCTCGTCTTCACCACCCTCGTCAGCCGCGCTGCCATGGAAGGCGGGCTTTCCCCTGAAGTAGCCTATTCACTGGGGGATTCCTATATTCAGAATGCGGAGAACTGCCGCGACAGCGGTGAACTGGCGTCCCTGGCTCATGCCATGTACCACGATTTCATCTACCGCGTGCACTATGTCCGCTCCAATCCCAACTACTCACACGCTGTGCAGAAATGCTGCGATTATATTGAGCTCAGCCTCGACCGGCGCATCCGCACCGCAGCTCTCGCTGCCCTGGTCGGATATACTGAATACTACCTGACCGAGAAATTCAAAAAGGAGACCGGTAAATCCATCAGCACCTATATCCGGGATGCCAAGATTGCGAGGGCAAGAGTCTTTCTGGAGACGACTGCGCTCCCCGTCGCGGAGATTTCCGAGCGTCTTGCCTTCAACACGCCGAATTATTTCATTCAGAGCTTCCGGAGCGTGATGGGCTGCACACCGGCACAGTACAGAAAAAAGTACACCGGCAGATAATGCCGCTGTCTTCCAAAAGGCGGAGTGAACCAGAACAGGGTCCCCTGACGATCTGTCAGAGAACCCTGTTTTTCTGTGCGGAGACTACTCTCCCTCTGCCCGTCATTTTAGACGCCGGAGAAGAATCACAGCCGCTGAGAAATCACCTTCTGTACACACCGAGAGCATCTGATGATCCAGGTGGACCTGTGTCTCTTTCTCTCCGTAGCTTCCGACGATTTCCCAGGAGCCGCAGGGCAGCGGCACGCTGAATGTGTTTTCCTCACATGCAAAGCGATGCACGACCGCCATGCACAGATCGCCTGCGTCCCCGACTCCCTCCCGGACAACACCCTGCCATCCTTTGAGATGATTGTAATCCTGGTCCTCCCGGCCATAGCGCATGCTCCGTCCGGAACGGATGACGGGTGCACACAGGCGGTAAAACGCAATGCCCTGATCGAGAAGTTCCCATTGATGCTTCGACAGGTCATAGACATCGCCCGACACACAGAGCCTGCCCAGGAAACCGTTGACCATGGAATAGTACAGCCTTCTGTCCGAATCTGAAGCATGAAGCACCGCCCAGATCTGGCTCTGGCGCGGCAGAATGGCCCTGTGCACATTGGCCGCAATGACCGGGATCTCAACGCATTCATGGGCGTCAGAGAAGGAGGCCATAGAGCACACGCCCATCATGGACGGCTCCAGCCGATGGCCGCCGGAAGCACAGTTTTCGATCACAATGCCCGGGATCTTCTCACGGATGCGGCGGAAGTAGTCCTGTGAAGCCAGTACCGACTTTCGAAGTTCCTCCCCGAAACTCTCCTCCCCGTCCGGACCGATGCCGTAATTTCCGTTGTAGTCCACTTTCAGATAGCCGAATCCATTGTCCCGCAGCGTCCCGATCACGCGCTCATCCAGATACTGAACGGTTTCCGGTTTTTTCATATCCCAGAAGCGGTTGCCGCCGTCCTCAAGCGGCAGGCCGTCCCGTCTGAGAAAGAGTTCTTCTTTATCGTGATACGCCTCGGACTCATGCCCGGCCAGTTCAAACTCCATCCACAGCCCCGGGATCATGCCTGCATCCCGGATCGCCTGCGCCGTTTTCTTCAGTCCGCTCGGGAACCGGTCGCTGCTGGGCACCCAGTCGCCCTGGCGGTTATACCACGGCCCGGTCTTTGGCGCATACCATCCGGCATCAATCACCAGATACCTGAATCCATGCCCCCGAACCGCTTCCGTGACCCGCCTGAGATTTTCCTCTGTCGGTTCGCCCCAGGTCGTACAGTATTCATTGAAAATAACCGGAAGGTCTTTCTCCGTCTCCGGCAGGTCCTTCAGTGCCTCCTCCTGCGCCTGGGTCATGCACCAGCTGACCTCGTCCACGCCACCCATCGCCGCAGCCAGCACCGCTTTGGGCGCTGTCAACACTTCCCCGGGATGCAGCGTCTTCAGGAAATGCCCGAACTCACGGTCTGCCAGGCCTCCTGCAAAGGCGATCCTGTCATCCTTGTTGTACACCTCCATCTGCCAGGAGCCGGGATAATAGAGCTGTGCACCAAGGCACCAGCCCTCCTTTTCATCCTCCACGACGCCCCACGGGAAAAAGCCGCGAACCGGCATGGAACCGATCTGTCCGTAGCGCAGGGCATTCGCACCGTGACGTGACCAGCTCGGCTCCATATGCAGATCCAGCATGGACTGCTTCAGCAGCTTCCCCTCCCCGCTCCAGCGGCTGGTCAGCCGGTAAAAGTTCAGGTCAGCCATCCGCTCCTCTTCTCCAATCGGCGAGAGACCGCACACATTGAAGCTGGTCACATACTCCAGTTTCTGTTCCGTCCCGGATGTGTTCTCAAGACAGGTCTGGACGGTCAGATACGGCGTGCCTTTTCTGAAGCGCAGGGCATGAACCGCAGTGATTCTCGGGCTTTGCAGCACCGTCTGCACCGTTGTTTCTTCTTCCGATTCCTCGACCGTCTGCCGGATAAATCTCAGCTGGAATGTACTTTCACTGCCGTGCATGACAAGGCCCTGGGAGTAGGATGCGGCATACCCGTCGCCGATGAGCTTGAGCTGGACCAGACAGTCTGCCATCCACCGGCCGTCGAGCGTGAACCGGTCCTGCAGCGCGGTCGGAAAGACCGTCATCCCCACGGTTTCGGAAGGATGGTTCAGGATATAGCATACGGTTTGTCCGCCAAAGTTGAATGTACTCAAAATGGATTTGGATGGTCCTTTCATCTCGATGCCTCCATTCTTGTGTGACCGGCTTCTCCCGTTCAGTGCAGGCCGGTTTCTTTTCCTCTTCTCTGATCCTGAGACGTGATGTCAGAAAAGTCTTTCGACAATGGACTGCATATCCCTGTGCTGACCTGCATGTTTTTCCGGATTTGTCACCATTACGAAAAAAACAGGCTTTCTTAACAAAGCCACCGTCACCGCAGTCTATGATCACTGCAGCGACGATGGCCGTGTGTATATCCATGGAACAGAAACATCATCCGGTTCCGTGACTTCAAAAACAACCTACAGGAGCCCTCTCGAGCTCACCGACCCGGAAGGAAACAGTCTGGGCCGCATGGATGTGGATCTATCCATGAGTGCAGCCCATTCCATCGGCAGTCTTTTCGCGGCAATACCCGTCCCGTGCTTGACAAACGCATCACCAGCGGCACGGCTGTGTGTGGCGATGCCAAAGCCGACGCTGCTTCTCTTGTACCATAAGCATTGCATCCCGCATGCATCGAACTCCTCCTGAAACGGTCAGCTTTACGCAGTCCCGGCCGTCTCTGAGGAGTTCTTCTTTTTGCTCTTTCAGCACACTGCCCTCCGGGATGGGTGCACGGTACATCTTCTGCCCTGGCACATTCCTTCCGGATTGCGGCAGTGGCATCCGGGAAGCTCCCAGGCTCATATTCTCCTCACAAAATCCGCCATTTCCTTTTCCAGAAGGCGGAAGACGTTGGCAATCAGGTATCCGTCGGCGACCGCGTGATTCATCCTGACGCTGACCGGCATGAGCAGCCTTCCGCCTTCTTCCCGGTATTTTCCCCAGTTGATGATGGGAAGGAAATACAGATATCCGTCGGGAAGCTCAATGTTCAGCGAATCGTAGGAAAGCCAGGAGATATAGGAAGCGTCAAACCAGTTGGGATGATTTGCGGCATCCAGGCCATATTCCCGTGTCTGTTTGGCTTTCTCCACATCCTCCAGGGCATGGCGATAAAATGCTTCGTAATCTTCCCTGTATACCGTGTAGCCCGGCGTGCAGGTTTCAGTGTCCTCATGGAACACGTACTGCGTCGGATGGATCACATCATAGCAAATCAGTTCGTCTGTCTGCCACAGATATGCCATCCGGTAATCCTCCCGGGAATTGAGCACCCTGGACAGGATATACAGAAAGTTCAGATAGAATCGGGTCCCCGTCTCTTTGCTGTGGGCTGCAAGCGCCGTCACATCGATCCTGGCAGTCATGGAGGTGGAACACTTGCAGTCCTGCGTAAAATGGCGATAGACGCCTTTTCTGTAATAGTTCTCTTTGTCAATGATTCTGTAATTCATAATAATTGACTCCCTGCTTCATTCCTTCCCTCCGGGAATCCGGATGAAAGAAACACTTCCTTTCGCCTGATGACCGGATACTGAGATAGTATAGCTGCCTGCTGCAGAAATCTCCAGAGCAAATTCCGCATTCTGCTGCGCGTTTCCCCGGTAAATCGGGTCTTTTCCCTCCATACCTACGGTCACATCCACATACCCTTTCGCATGTGACAGTGTCACCCGGAGCTGATCCCCGGCCCACAATTCCATCTCTGCTGATTCTTCCCGATTCAGAACGGAATACTCCAATTGAAACACTGATCCATTGGATACTCTGGAGCCATCGAAAATGCCGCCTGTCCCGCATCCGGTCAGCAGAAAAAGAATGGCTGCAAACAGTCCGATGCCCATCGACATTTTCAGCATTCGCACCCATTCGTATTGTTCCTTGATCAGTCTCCTCCCCTTTCCCGTTTTCTCAGATGGTTCTTCTCCATATTCCATTATCTTCTGTTGATCATCTCACAGAGTTCAGCAGCATACTGTTCCGGATGGTTCAGGGAGAATTCGCCGTGGTAAAGGCCTTCTTTGACTTCCAGTACACTCTCCGGGATCATGTCCCTGAGCTGCCCGGCAGAACGCTGCATGCTTTTCTGTTCTTTCCCTCCGACAATGATCCTCACCCTGGCACGGCATTCCTGCAGGGCAGGTTTCAATCCATACGCTGTGTTTGCCTTCAGAAATGCGATCATATTTTCTTTTGAGATTTTCACTGTATCCCTGAAATAGTCCTCAAACAGATCATCCCGAATATGAAGAGAGTCAAACTGGATTCCGGCAAACCATTGTTTCCGGATCAGACTGAAACTTGACGAGAGCATCGGCCCAATCAGAGCGTTCGTCATGCGGGATGGGATCACCGATGCGCTTTCGATCATTGCATACCGGCAGATATCCTTCCTCTGAGACAGCATTTCCACCAGGATCTGCGCGCCAAGGGATAAGCCGCCGATAAAAAGAACGGAACCACCGTACTCACGGTCAATATGGGAGATCATGCGGGCCGCGTTTTCTTCTATGCCTTCAAAGTCCTCATCGCTGTCTGCGTGCCCGTCCAGAATCGGCAGCACAACATGATATCGGTCACTCAGCAGCTCTGCCTCGGACCGGTAATTCCACCAGGACAGCCCGCCTCCGTGAAGCAGCAGGATGACCCCCTGGTTTTGCTTTCCGTATTCCACGATCTTCATCTCTGTCACCACACAAACGGGATCACTTGATATCTGACCCGCTTCTTATATTCCGTGTATCCCTCCAGCCCGCTTTCCAGGACCTTTTCTTCATTGCGGATGCGTTTTGCGATGATCGGGATATAGGCCAGCATGATCACAAAGGAAAGGATGGACCCCAGCACAAGCGGCATGGCGAGGAACAGGAGCAGCGTGGTCATGTACATGGGGTGGCGGACAACACCGTACAGCCCGGTGTCGATGACCTTCTGGTTTTCCTGCACTTCCACGGTCCGGGAGAGCCAGACATTCTCCCGCAGCACCTCCGCATACAGCGCATAGGCCAGCAGGAACACGACCGCTGCTGCCCAGGACACCCAGTCCGGCAGCACAATCCAGCCAAACCTGAAATTCAGCCCTGCAACAATAAACGCGGCCAGGAACATCAGCCCGCTGAGGGCTATCACGGTTTTCTGCTCGGCCTCCTGTTCCTTCACGTCGAGCCGCCTGCGAAGCAGGTCAGGTGACTTTTTCATCATGACCAGTCCAGCGATGAACATCGGGACAAAGAGAATTCCCATCAGGAGCCAGCCCTGCCAGTAGCTGAAAGTGCCTGCCGGCAGAAACAGCAGAAGACCTACGATCGCCAGACCGCTCAGGAATTTGATGATTGCCTGTGCAAACAGTTTCGAATCCATCTTATACCTCCCTGTTGTTTCGCAGCCACTGAACTGATTGCTTCAGTGCCTGAACTGTCTTGGTTTCCAGAACGCACCGGGCATGGCTCTTTTCGGCCGTCCGGAGCCTTTCTGTCAAGTGAATCTCGCCATCACCCAGGGCGAGATGGTTTCTCGGCGGTGTTTCCGTTCCGTCATGGATGTGAAAATGGATCAGCTTTTCCTGATGCTCCATCAGAAACGGCACATCCTTCTCATGGGTGGCCTTCGAGTGCCCGATGTCCCAGGTCAGCCCAAACTTTGGGCTCTCAAGAAGAAAGGCCATCGCCTTTTTCTCATACTCCCGGAAACCATCCGTGTTTTCAACGGCCATCATGATGTCGCTGCCGCCGATCCACTCCTCGCACAGAGACCGGAAAGCGGCAAACGATTCCATGTAAGTCTCAAAGTCCCGCTCATACATATATGCCTTCCGGTCCGGCAGGGTGATGTAGATGCCATGGTGCATGTGCATATTCAGCGTCAGCGGCTGACGGGAGTCTCCGTATCGATCCCGCAGGGGCAGCAGCGTTTTGGCCGCAAAGATCGTCCGCCGGACGGTTTCCAGCCAGGCCTGCGCCACCAGCGGGTTGAAATCCGCGATGTTCAGGTTTTCGTCCAGATGAATGGTGTAGTACAGCCCATACTGATCCGCAATCCGGGCCAGCTCCTCTGTCTGCTCCAGCCTGTCCGCCTGGTACTCCGGGAAGTTCATGTTCAGTTCTATAAAGCGCAGCCCAAGCGTTTCGCACAGAGCCGCATTTTCTTCCAGTGTATGGTTTTCGATCAGCGTCGGCATGCCAAACTGCATCGCGATTCTCCTCGTTTTCTTCGTGATCAGCGGGTGCGTTGACAACCCGCAGGCTGATCACAGCATCCCATCTTATACCGGTTTTACCGAAGCATCTTCATCATGCCGGGGCCGTCCCCGATCAGACGCGCCATGTCAACGGTTTTCCCTTCAGTCGAACAGCTGACCCGGCAGCTTCAGCTTTTCTTTGGGCGGGAACTCCCGTTCGAAGGCTTCCACGTCCGCGTCATCCACATAGTAGCCCTTCGGCGTCTGGTACACACCCGTAACGCCCCTCAGATACCCCGGGATCAGTTCCCTGCACAGGAAGAAGGAATCGTCCGCGCCTTCCGGCAGATCATGATAGCGGATGCCGAACTTCCGGGCATAGTCGAAGCCGCAGTGACTGTAGAATCTGATGTTGCCCTCAAAGAGCACCGCGCCAAAACCCATGGCCGTCGCCTTCTCCAGGCAGAAATCCAGCAGCTTTTTCCCATAGCCCTGCCTCTTGAGTTCCGGAATGATTCCAATCGGACCCATGGTCAGCACTGGGATCTCCCGGCCGTCATCGGCATTGATGACCGTCTTCATGAATATGTTCTGCCCGATCAGACGTCCGTCCTGTTCCATGACAAAGTCCAGTTCCGGAATGAAGGCCGGATCGTCCCGCAGGACATGCATCACATAATGCTCGCTGCATCCGGGTCTGTACACGTTCCAGAAAGCTTCCCGGATCAGGTTTTCATTCTCTCTGTAGTCATCATTTCTTTCAAGGCGGATGATTGTGTTTTCCATGGTTTTTCCCTTCTATCGATGTATATACACCCGTGTTTCACTCCCGCCGTCGTCATGCGCCATGCACAGGAACGCCCAGCCATACCGCTCATAAAAACCGGTATGATCTGTGACCAGGTACAGCGGCGTGATGCCTTGGGTCCGCATATCCTCCACGACGAGATCCAGCAGCCTTCCTGCAATGCCCTGATCCCGGAACCCCTCTTCTGTATAGACAGCGCAGACGTTTGGGGCAAGGTCCTTCCTGTCGTGAAAATCGTTCTCGATGACGCCCAGCCCGCCGACAATACGGTTCCCAGCCAGGCAAAGGTACCAGCCGTATTCCGTTTCCCGGTTCAGATACGCCGCCATGCAGGCATGATAGGCTTCCTCTGGCACGCCCCATTTCTCATGAAACCACGCTGCTGCGCTTTCCAGCAGTTCCGGACGCTCCCGAAGGGTGAGATACCGGTAATCCTTCAGATTTATTGCAGCATTTGGGTTGTTCCCGGTGATGGCAGCCAGCCTTTCACAGCTTTCCATCTCCGGACACGCCCCGCAGGTTTCCACCTTTTTTCCGACGGCGCACTGGCGTATTGGACAGAGGGATTCGCAATAGGGTGTTTTCGGCCCATCAATCCGGCATCCGGTACAATGGATCATCTCCGGCGTGATCTCCACGCCGTTCATCTCTGACCATTCTCTGGCCACCTTCTGCCGCAGCTCGTCATTCTGGTTGATCGTCGCAATCCGGGCCTCACAGGTTTCGCAGTCCAGCCCGCAGAATCCGATGAAATCCTTCATGTTCTCAGCCCCCGTTCACGTTTCGGATATATTCTTCCTTTGGGATCATGGGTCGCTCCAGCGCCGCGACTGTCTCTGGAGAAAGCGTCAGGCGATTCGCATACTCTGCTCCGGCTTCCTCGAATCGTTTCAGCAGCGGATCGGCTACGACAGCGGCCTCGGGCACATTCATGAGCGGTGTTTCCGGCACGCAGACCATGTCCGGGTTCCCAAAACAGGTTTTGCACATCATCTTCAGGCCGTCGAAATTGCCGTCCCAGTCCGGAAAGCCGCAGCCGCAGATCACCAGCGTGTGGAGGCGCGAAAAATCCATGAGCGCTTCATGGCTGACCGTTCCGTCCGGATGCTGCACCATGCGCATTTTGACCAGCGGTATGGTCCGGTCCAGCACAGCCTTCAGCGGTGACGGCATGCCATAACAGTACAGCGGAAAGCTCCAGATGATCACATCCGCTTCACGATACAGGTCCAGAATCGTGTTCTGGTCGTCCGCGATGATGCAGTGCCCGTCTCCCCGCTGCCAGCAGCCAAAGCAGCCCCGGCAGGGCGCGATCTGCTTTTCTCTGACATGAATGAGGTGAACCTCATGCGTTTCTCCGCGGTTCATCCCCCTCAGAAAGGCTTCCGTCAGGCGGAAGGTGTCGCTCTTTTTCTTGGGACTGCCGTTCAATACAAGAATCTTCATTAGCCCACCTCTTTCTGTTTTTCTGGTCAATCTCTTTTACCTGAATGATTTGAATGCTGATTGTTATTGATTTCCCTGATCCAGTCCTCCCTTGAGATCACCGAAACATGCGTTGTTCCGTTGGCTTCATCCGGAACTTCACAGGCAAAGCGCATGCCGATGGATTCCGCTGTTCGAAAGGAAGACTCATTGGTGTATTTGCAGCAGGAGTACAGAGCCGGAACCTCTGTATTCCGAAACGCCCAGTCACGAACCGCTTTGGCGGCTTCTCTGGCATAGCCCTTCCGCTGGCAGTCGCGGCGGATATGGAATCCTATTTCCGGCAGCACTTCTCCATTGATCTTTTGCAGTGTCAGCCCGCAGTCGCCAATCATTTCCCCGGTATCCTTAAGGCACACTGCCCACAGTCCAAAGCCGTCCTGCCGATAGCGGTTCATATTCCGCTCAATCCAGTCCCTGACGCGCTGCTCATCGAAGGAATACGGATAATGACACATGATTTCAGGATCGCCAAGCACGCGGAACAGTGCGTCGTAATCCTCCCTGCTCATTTCCCGGAGCAGCAGCCTTTGCGTTTCCAAAACCATGTGTCGCCTTCCCTTTCTTCCCATCAGACAGCAGACCCTGCCTGACGATGCGGTCCTATGATCCAACGATCACTTCATACACCATCTTTTTATGATTTACAGATTGCTCAGTGCGAGAACGATTCCAGCCCCGGCAAACGCGATGCCCAGTACACGCAGAACAACCGTATAGCTTCTGGCAGGTCCGCTCCCGCCCTCTGTTTTCCATTTTTCCGCAGCTTTCCACCATGCATTGGGAGAAATCAGCAGCATCGCCAGACCCATGGCACACAGGATCATGCCGGCAATTACTTCCTGTTTCATTTCGTTCACTCCTTTCCCGCCGTCATCGGCGGGAGCTTGCACGTACGGGACGGCATCATTCGGAAAAGCCCGTGCCGATTGCAGCAGGCATACAGGCTGCTGACACGGCTGCGCTTGAACCGCGCTTCCGCGCTGCCTTCAGGGTAAAGCTTCACGATTTGCAGCCCCTGATCCGACATGGCCGCAAAGAACGAAATAGAATGCGTTTTGGTCATGGGATGGTTCATGGAAACATAGATTTCATCCTCAATGAATTCCGTCTGAATCTGATGGTTTTCATCTGCAGGCTCGTGCGTCAGCGGCGGCAGCACGATGCCGCAGCAGCTGATCACCGCTTCTCCTGTCGCAAAGATCACATTGCCGCAGGCGGGGCAGACATAAAAGACACTTTTGAGCATGTTGAACGTGCGGTTTCGATTCCGGATATCCGCCCCGGACAGCAGCTCGATCACGGAAACATCCAATGCTTTCGCCAGCGGTTCCAGCAGACTGATATCAGGAAAGCCCTTTCCCGTTTCCCACTTGCTCACCGCCTTCGAGCTTACATGGATGCGCTCCGCCAGTTCCTCCTGCGTCAGTCTTTTGGTCTCCCGCAGGCTTCGGATCGCAGCACCGGTTACATAGTTATCCATAGCTTTCGCCTCCTTACGGGGCAAGTCTACTCTGCGGATTCAGGGGAGACAACCTACGAAGCGTAGAGCGTGAATGAAAAGGGATGGCAATGGTTCTATCCTTTCCACTTCCCTGCCTGTTCAGCACCGCTTCCTCAGCTGTTCACACAGTGTTCCGGCATCGCCATGGACACCATCGTACCTGTAATCATAGTGACCGCCATCAAACATACCATGTTTGCTTTCAAGCATCCGTTCAACCGGTGCAGGCAAAGACCCGTGCATCCTTGCTCTGAATCGCGCCTTGATCGTATCCAGATCTGCGCTGACCAGGATGCGGACCGCACCTTCCGGCAGCAGTTCAGTCTGATCCGGTTCAGAAATCACATAGATGATATTCCTGCCGCTGACGGCACCTGCCAGCTTCTCCCGAAACATCCTCTTTGCCTCCGCTTCATACCTGGCCATCCTGAGGTAGTCCCTGCCGGAAATGATTTCCGCCCCGAGCGCATCCCTTATGCTCGCTGCCAGCGTGGATTTCCCGCTGCAGTTCTCTCCGATCATACCAATTACCATTTCAGGAATCCTTTCTATACGTTGATCAGCGCCTGCACTTCTTTCAGCTTCGGCGGGTACAGCGGCAGCGGAAAGCGGGATATCGCCACCGCAGAGCACGCGCTGGCGAATCGCACCAGTTCCTCATCTGTCATTCCGTGCAGCAAGCCATATACACATCCGGCCTTGAAAGTATCGCCCGCACCAAGGGTGCTTTTCACTTCCACGGAAAAGGGCTTCATCCGATGGATGGCTTCGCCCTTTCTCCCGTACAGCATATCGCCGCCGCCCTGGGTGAGGATGGTCAGGCCGTCCGCTGTTTCCATCAGGCGTTCCATGATATTTTCCGGGTTCATGCCTTCGTAATGCTGTCCTGTGCATTCCCTGGATACCACGTTGACGGCCGCATGCTGATGCAAAGGAGCATCATGGGGACTGTCGATGGTCACATAGGGAATGCCATGCCTGCGGCAGATCTCCATGGCCAGCAGTGATTCGTTTCCGAAAAAGGGATCAATGGCCGCTGCTTTGCAGCCCGCGATATCCTTTTCCTGCGGGATGCTCCACCATCGTCTGCCGGTAGAAAACAAAGTCTGGAACCTGCCCATGGGAGAGCGTACCAGACCCGCGATGACCACGTAATCCATCACGCCGGGATCGTCCTCCCAGATGTGCAGCGGAGATAAATCCACTTGTTTATCCCTGTAAAATACCTGCAGCATCGGCGCAACTTCCGTGCCGAGCCATGTGCCGTCCATGCGAACCGATGCGCCCAGGGAGTCCAGAACGGTGGCCGCTGTGCCCGTTTCTCCGCCCGGAAGGAAGTATTGCGCCCCAATCTCCGCGTATGCATCCGGCTGCAAAAATCCATCCTTCAGCAGAAAAGAATGCGTGCCCAGAACCTGGCCGAAAAGATAGACATCCGGTATTGTATTCATCCAAAGCCTCCTTCTGCCAAATGCATGATTGTCAGCCTGCATTCCGCTGCCCACTCAGGTTGATGCCTGATCAGGAGCGTCGTAAAAATGCCCTTTATGGAAATTCTCATTTCCCAGGGGCCGGGCAGTCAGCCGGAAAATCACACAGTCATCCGGACACACGATCGTTTTTGTATATTTACCCTCACCGCCCAGATTTTCGAGGTCTCCTCCGCTTCGCACAGACTCCATCAGGGGATAAAGCATCATCATCGTCTTTGAACAGATTCCATACCCATCCTGGTTGACCGGGCACCCGTAAGTGCAGATATAGCGATCCCCTATCTCTTCTCCGTTCCGGCAATACCGTTCTGTATGATCACCATGCAGGAAGCCTGTCACTTCCACACAGAACTCATATTCTTCGTCATACCATTTTTTCATAGCGAGCCTCCCTGCCTGCATATCTTCCTGATTGTGTTTCCTGTTCTGATCGTCAGTTTTTCCGCAATTCCCTTTGATGCTGTTTTCTTCCACCAGCTGCATTTCTGGTAGCACGCGAGATCGTAACTCCAGAAAATGACATCCTCGAATATTTCTGTCTGTTCCATTCCTTCGGAGGGTTCACCAATCAGCCTGCAGATAGTCTGCGGGGATTCTTCAGTCAGGATAAAAATGAGATTATGATATCTGCTTTTGTCCTCCGTATCCCACCATGCAGGCGCGTGATCCAGAATGCTTTTGAGATGCCCGATCTCCACAACATGTACAGGAATCACATACCCAAAGGATGCCCGTATCTGATCTGTAATCTGACGACTCATCTCATTCCTGTCATCTTCTGTGGCTGAAAAAAGGACATTGCCGCTGTTCAGGATCGTTTCCACATCTGTAAAGCCCAGTTCACAGAACACCTGCCGCAGATCGCTCATGGGCATCTTGTTTTTCCCGCTCTGATTGACGCCTCTCAGAAGCGCGGCGTACCGCTTTCCATGTGCCTGTTGATGCATCGGGATACCTCCGCGTCAGCTCTCTTCCAGAATCTGTAATCCTTCATGCCAGTCCTGCCCAAGGATCTCCTGCGTCTTTGCAAAATCATATTTTTCATGAAGCCGGTCATGCATTTTCAAAAACTCTTTTTTCCCATGCTTTCGGATATACATCGCCTGGGCTCTGGCAGCGTTCGCTCCGTCATTGGAGGGAGTATAAAAACCCTTTTCGCAGTTTTCCAGCTGGTCACATGCATAGCAGCCGTCGATTCCTTTTTTCTGACAGCAGACCGCGTTGGGGCATTTTCCGTCCGGCGAAACCGTGGCGAAAGAGCAGGTATTGTATGCTGTCCGGCATGATCCGCACCATTCGCTCAGAAAGCAGTGATTGCAGGAAAAACCGCAATAGGCGATGAGATCCACACCCTTTCGCGCCAGCTTGCACAGCCTGTTCTTGATGCGCTGCATCGCTTCAATATGCATGATCCAGTGCCTGCTGAACGGCATGCGAATGAGCCCCTGCACATCCTTGCTGCACCAGTACCCGATCAGCCAGACAGCACTTTCAGCCTCGCTGACGCAGCCTGTGCGCAGCAGTTTTTCGCGCATTTCCTCTCCGAACCGCTGTTTCAGGTCGGAATACTCCAGGCCCATCAGAATCCGATCCGTGGACTGCATCACTTCCTGAGCATACCGATACAGTACCTGGATGTTCAGCTGTTTGGAAAACGCTGCGATTTCATCCCCGACAAGCTCGTTCCCTGTCGTGACGATCGGAGAATGAAGGGCTGTCTGAAAGTCCTCTCTGAACAGCACCTGCTGATCCTCTGCAATCATCTCATGGGCCACAATATCCTCGATGCGGAAAATATGCCAGATGGAATAGGCCAGCGTCTTGCTGTGGTACCCTTCTGCCCCGGCGAAGGGCATCCGGTAAAATGCTTCCTCCGGATAAGTGCTCACGATTTGCGTGACCTGTTCAAACAGGCTTTTTCTCAAAGTCAGCAACATTTCAATGCCGTCTCTGAATGTGGCATTCTTTGCAATCAGCGCCTGCATCTCTTTATTCATTTCAGACCAGTTCTTATCCATGATACACCTCCCGCATGCCCATGCTGTTTTCTCATCATATGCCACTGCAGCATCAGTCTGCCTGCACCGTCAGGTTTTTCACCCACTTCTCCTTTTTCAGCCAGAGATGGGCAATGACGATCTTCACAAAATCTGTAAGCTTCAATACGCCGTACATCAGCACCGGACCCCAGTTCGTCAGCCGTGCCAGAAGCAATATGCCGGGAATGACCACAAGCAGTGTCACAAAGCCGTCTACCACCGCCCCCATCACTGTATCGCCTCCGGCCCGGGCCACTGAAAACTGCACGTTGCTGTAAACCCACAGCGGCATATACAATGACACCAGCAGCACCAGATCCCGGCAGATCCCCTGCGCCACCTGGGAAAGGTGGCCGAACACCAGCGGCGTAAGCAGAGTCACCAGTGCACCAATCAGCGTCATAAAACATCCGAACACCAGGGCCGCAGACAGCATCCATGTCTTCTGCTTCCGCGCTTCGTCCAGCAGTCCTTTTCCCAGCGTCTTTCCGATGATCACGGAGATTGCCGTGTTGATGCCGCCAAAGGATACAAACAGCAGGTTCACGATCGCCCAGCCTGCTGACATGCCAGAAACCACGTCCGCGCCGCCCCGGCCGTTATAGACGGCTGTGGTGACGGTTTCTGAGGCAACCCAAAGCACCTCCGAGAACAGCATCAGCCAGCCGCGCTGAAGAATACTGCCAAACAGCTTCCAGTCCGTCGGCAGCTTCTCCCCTCGCTTTCCCAGGAACGGCTGCGGATTTCGCTGTACATAGAAAACGTAAAACGCCATTTCCACAAATCGGGCAATCAGGGTGGCGTAGGCTGCGCCACGAACCTCCAGCCTTGGCGCGCCGAGATTGCCATAGATAAGCACCCAGTTCAGCCCGGTATTCACCAGCGTGCCGATCACGGAGATCACAAGCGGAGCCCGTACCTGTCCGATTTCCCGCATGGATGTCGCCAGCACGACAGAGATGCAGAAGGGTACGCCCATAAAGCCCATAAGGCGCATGTATTCCTCACCCGCATCCAGGATAGCTTCCGCCTCAGCGTTTCCAATCACCATCAGGTTGAGGATCTGGCGGGGAAACACAAAGCAAACCAGCAGATAGACAGCAATAAAGGCTCCGATCAGATAAAACTTGAAGCGAAGGGCCTGCCGCATGCCGTCCCTGTTCTTTGCTCCGGAAAACTGCGTCATGTAGATGCCGCCCGCTGCGCAGATGGCGTTGGACAGCACAATGAACACAAACAGGATCTGGCCCGCTATGCTCACGCCGGACATCTTCACGTCCCCCAGCCCTGCCACCATGAAGTTATCCACCAGAGAGACCAGGGACTGGATCAGCGACTGCAGCATCACGGGAATGCCGATCATCAACGCCTGTCTGTAAAAGGACAGGCTGCCGAAATATCTCTTCACAAAATCACCTCTTCCTGAGAAGGGTACTTTTTCCATCATATCGTCGAAACGAACTCGTCCTCATTCTCCACAGTTCATGGATGTTGTTTTTGAGTCGTTGAAATATCCCGCGCATAGATTCTGATGAAATGCCGGCTGAAGGCCTCTATCCGGGCTATCGCTTCTTCTGTCTTCTCCGGATCCCTGTCGCACAGGTGAATGAGCGCAGAAATCGGCGAGGTATAGGCGAATGCCAGCATCTCCGGATCGTCCTGCCGCAGCAGGCCCTTGTCCATCATGCCGGAAAAGATGCGCGTGAACATTTCTGTCAGCCCGGTCAGGAAATGCTTTGTCGCCAGATCCCGTGCGCGCTCATCCCGGTACTGTTCCAGGGTGAGCACTTTCCTCGTCTTCACGATCTGCTCGTCGTGGATCGTAAGATTCACCATCTGCATGGTCATGGAAATGAAATCTTCCAGGGAATCTGGTACAGGGGGCAGATGTTCGGCAGAACCGAAGCGTTCCCCGTAATAGGCAATCATTCGGTCCAACAGGGCATTCCAGATGGCTTCCTTGCTCTCATAGTGCTTATAGATGCCGGACTTAACCAAACCCAGGGACGCGGACAGCTCTCGGATATTCGTTCCCTCGTACCCCTTTTGCGAAAACATCTCAAGTGCCGCCATCAGGATTCTTTCCTTCGTATCTTTCGCCATATGAACCTCCGTATTATGACAAGTGACCTTTCGCTCACCAATTGTAGTGAACGAAAGGTCACTTGTCAAGACAGGTTTCATATTTCCTTTTTTATGGCAGCATGCAATACAAAGTGGACACCTTTTGCAGATAACGTGGGAGGGCTTCGCCTCCCATTCTCTCCTCTCCCGGTGTGCTCCAATGAAAGCTTTCTATCGAAAAGCTTCTCTCTGGATCTCCCAACTTCCTGAAGCCAGCCCCTGGCCAATCACACCGCTGTGCCCATTGATTGTTGTCATGCCCTCTCTCCTACAGCAGCCCATTTTCCTGCAACGTTTCCCTCAACCGATCATAATGATCGACCTTTACAAAAGGAATACCGCCTGCATACACATCATAATCGTTTCCACCCTCAGAGTAATCATCGCCGCAGTATACAATTTCTTGTTCATGCATGTCATTTTCAGCAAGATACCGACGGATAGCGTTCAGTTTTCCATATTGGCCCGGGACGATATCAAAGGAAGAAGATCCGCCGATCATGACATTGTAATCAGAAAAAACTTCCTTTACAAAGGGATACATGCTCCGGCGCTTGCTGCGATCAGGATCATACGCCAGTTTATCTGCAAGGCTGGCTTTTGTTCCCAGCACAGGGAAAGTCAGCGCGCCAGTGGAATGGAATTCGAGCGTATCACCGTTAAAGTCAAACAATCCAAATTGCTGTCTGATCTTTTCCGCGCGTCGCAATACTTCCTCGCGGTTCACCTGAACACACTCATCCCAATGCAGAACCAGCGCCTGCTGATCTTTATTGTATACAGCGAACTGCATGCCATAGCTTCCGATGATATCAATGGGATATTGGTCCATCTGATTCCATATCCGCTGACAGGTGCCAGCGCCGACCATGATCAGCTTATATCGTTGCCCCAGTTGATCCAGAATATGCCGATTTTGCGGGCCCAGTTTTGTTTTGTGCTGTGTCAGTGTGCCATCCAGGTCAAATGCAATGATTTTCGTCTGTTTCCGCATCATGGTTCTCCTCGATTCAAACGCCCTGTTTACCCAGGAGCACATCAATACAAACTTTCCGCTTTCCCTGAATTGCTTTCCATTCGACAAAGCCGCCTTTTGCTTCTGCACCATCGACTGTCACCTTTTTCACACTGCCGGAAACAGCATCAGTGTTCTCCACATGCATTTGAATCATCGTCCCGCGATAATCATAGCTGACTTCCATATGCTGCCATTGTCGCGGCATGACCGGCGCAATCATCAGACCATTGAGCCTGGGCCGGATGCCGAGCAGGTAATGATAGGCCACCATTTCCATCCAGGCCGCTGTTCCCGTGATATGTGTCACGTTGGCCCAGCCATGTTTGGGATTATCCGGCCCCACAATATTGCTGGCCCACGCATAAGGCTCAGCCTTGTACACATGCAGGCCTGCACGCTCCAGCGCTTTTTGCGGAGCCAGCAGGGAATAATACTCCCACGCCCTGTCGCCATTCCCCAGAAGCGCCTGTGCAATGACAGCCCAGGCATTCGCATGGCAAAAAATCGCACCGTTCTCCCCATTGCCGGGATTGTATCCGGTGAAGGGATCGTCCGTTTCCGGATAGGTAGCAAACCCCGGCGAGATCAGACGAAGACCAACCCTGGTTTTCAGCTGCTCGTCCACATACTGCATGGCGGAAAGTTGCTGCTCACGCGTACCTGCTCCGCTGATCACAGCCCAGGATTGGGGATTCAGCCACAGTTTGCCGTATGTAGAATCGGGACCGCCAATCGGATTCCCTTCGTCATCATAACAGCGGTACCACCACTCGCCGTTATAGGCATTCTTTTCAATACTCGATTTGATCTTTGCTTCCAACTGCGCAAGCTGCTTTTCCTCCGGCAGAAGTTGATATGCAGCAATTTCCTTCAGCAGCTTCAGACAGACCAGGTACTGCATCGCTGCGAATACAGACTCCCCTCTTCCCTTTTCCGAGAACTTGCCGATGATGTCATTCCAGTCACCCTTTAAAGTCAACGGCAGGCCATGCGCTCCAAGATGGGACTGCGTAAATCGAACCCCAGCCATCATGTGTTCCCAGACGCTCATCGCTTCGCATTCACTCAGATGATCCTCAGGTGAAAGGCAGGGAACATTCTCTGTCAAAAGATCAAAATCGCCTGTTTCCGCCAAATAGGTATACAGCAGGATTGGCAGCCACAGATGGCTGTCACACCGGGTTCTCGCATCCGGCATTTCATGCGGATTCAATGGGATCAGGTGCACAGCGTTTCCCTCGGGAAATTGTTTGGAGAGCAGATGCTTCAGCATAGCTTTCGCCATCTGCGGCGCGCGATGACACATTGGCAGCATATCCTGGGCTGTATCCCGGAAGCCGAGCCCGCGTATTCCCGGCGCTTCCACGTTCACAGCGCGGGAATAACGCACCGTGGTCATGCAGTTGATGGGGCCCCATACGGAAATCATCCGCTGAAGCTGCGTATCCGGCAAACGGCAAAAACCCATGCTCAGATATTGCTGCCAGCTTGAAGACAGCTTTTCCTGCTGCTCATCCAGCCAGGCCAAATCCCTGCCCAGTGCAGCCATACGCCGTGCCTCCTGGTCAGCGTGCTGAAAAGCTGTCAGGCCGTTCTTTGCAACACCCAGAAACCAGGAAAGACGAACCATTCCGTTTCCGGAAATCGTTTTACGAACCTGATAGGCAAAACAGGGTTCGCCGGAAAGCATGGTTTCATTTCCGCAGGCATGATTTTCAATCGCCTCTGGATTGCTTTCATCCCTGTAAGCTCCCATGAAGGCTGCCCTGTCCGTGCTGAAGGAATATGCTTTTTCCGATGCACCGAAGAATACCAGAGGCGCCTGCAGATATTCATTGGCTGCCCGATACTGATACAGATAATACAGGAGACCTTCCTGCGTCTGCCAGGTTTTCAGCATATGCCGCCAGTAATACCCATACAGCTGTTCATTCAGCCAATCCAGCTGTGAAAGCTCCACGTAGGCCGTCAAGTCAATCGTCCTTGCCCTCTGTGTAAGGTTGTGAACCGTCACATCCCATACCAGCAGATTCTCCTCCGGCGTGATATAGAGCTGCTGCTCCAGACCCAGGCCTTCCTTTTTACAGGTGAACACAGCTTTTCCCGGCTGAAAGGAGCAGCGCCAGTCATCCAGCGGTGTGCAGACCGGCTGATAAGTCGGACAGAATGCCTGCCGGCCTTTCTCCGCAGCATACAGATAAAATCCCGGACGATCGGTTGGCAGATGATGCATGCGATATCGGCTGAGCCGGCAGGCAATCGCGTCCTGCCACCAGACAAAGCCGCCGCCTGCCTGTGAAACAAAAGCATGCATCTCCCCATTGGAAAGATAATGAATCCACGGCTGCGGTAAAGAAGGATCAACAATATCAATTGCCGGAACCTCATCCCGATAGGTATAAACACACTCTGACATTGCGGCGTCCTCCTTTTTCTTCAGCTGTGCAGCTTTTTTTCTCTCAGGATGCCAAGCACCTCATCCGGATTGTTGCAGGTAATCAGTTCTGCACCCATGCGAACCGCAAGGTCCACAGAAGGCTCATCCTTTGCGTAAGTGCCTGCCCAGATACGAACGCCGGTATTCCGGTGCAGGGCATGCACATCCTCCAGCGTGATCTCACCCTCCTGTACACCGAACACACAGGTGCAATAAGCATAGGCATAGGGATCCATCTCGCATGCGCCAAGGCACCGGATGGGATAATAAACATGCTGCCGATACTTTTGGCCATAGGTTCTGTGAATGTATTCATGCAGTTTCCCGCTCCAGGTGTTGATCACACATCGATCTGTCAGGCCGTGATTGGAAAGCACCGTCAGCACGCGGTCGCAGGTATGATAAGCAAGTTCTTCCCGTCCCTCTGTAGGATACTCCTTCAATTCCATATCCAGCGTCAGCGTTGGGTATTCCTCAAAGATTTCCAGGAACTCTTCCAATGTCGGAATCTCTCCCCTGCCTTTGACTCGAAGTTTCTTCAATTCTGCCAGCGTATGGTCGATCACTTTGCCGCTGCCATCCGTCACCCGCTCCAGCGTTTCATCATGAAACAGAACCAGCTGTCCATCCTTTGTCAGTCGGACATCAGTTTCTATCTGATCCACACCCAGTTTTGCAGCAGCCAAAAAAGCTTCCATGGTGTTTTCCGGATAGTGTTCGCTCCAGCCGCGGTGCGCTGCCACATAAATATTCTGATTGCTCTGCGTCCAGTAATTCATGATCCTCAGCCCTCCTATTCATCAGCCCGCCAGGCCCAGCACCAAAATCACAGAAAGGATGCTGAGCACCAGGCCTGCAAGCGAATATGCAGTGATTTTCTCTTTGACCCAGACCGCCGCCATCGCTGCCGCAATCGCGTTGTTCCCTGCGTTCGGCACCGTAAACAGGATAGCCGACGGCACATAGGCCGTCGCTTTGGTGACGAGCTGGTTCATGAACAATAAAGCGGCAGCCAGCAGCAGAATGGGCGGGTACAGTTTTCGGTTCATCGGTTCCCATTTTCCTTTTGCCTTATCCAGAAGAAGGACCAGCGTAAAGAAACAAGCAGGGATTGCGAAACTGAGCATGGAAAAGGCGGATACACTGCTCTCCGGGCGAAGAAAGGTGAACAGCTTCTGGCAAAGCATCGTTCCTCCGTTGGCAAGCAGCGCGCCGACCAGCAGCAAAACCGTCTTTTGATTGAATTGTCCGTTCTGCACCTTTGCAGACCGCCCCAGCAGATAAGACGCCGCGATGAACAACGCGACCCCCAGCCATTGCCAGAAAGACATCCTCTCACCCATGAACAGCATACCGGCAATGCAGGGGACGATCAGCCCTGCTGTGGCAAAAGCCGTTACGATCACCATGGTGCCGCTCTGCATTGCCAGCAGCATGCACAGTTGCGCCAGCACCAGTGTTGCACCGGACACGGCTGCAATGACCAGCATTCCTCCATCCGGTTTGAACGGAACAGGATCAAAGCACATGGCGATCCCGCCCAACAGGAAGGAAATCGCAAACAGGCAGGCCATATACTGTGCCTGACCAAGCATGGATGCAGGGAACAATTGGCTGGAACGCTTGGAGCAGAAATTCTGCACAATGCGCAGCAGCAGGATCACCCAAACATATGCAATACCCATGATGTTTCCGCTTCCTGTATTCTGACTTTCCCGATGCTTTTTACTTGGGATGGGCCTCCATCTTTCATTCGACGATTTCGCCCATCGCTGCCAGCGCACGGTGAATGACCTGCTTCTCTGTCGCAGGTAAAACATCCGCATAATCCGGGCCATAGTTGCCCTCGTACCCCAATGCATTCATGGCCGCCGTATAAGAAGGCCACAGATCATGAGCTACAAACAGGTCCCGAAGGGCAACGATTGCATTCAGGTGCTTTCCTGCCGCTTCCCGGTCATTTTTCGCAAGGCTGTCAAACAGCGCCTTACTGGTTCGGGGTGTACAGCTCAGCATACCGTCCAGGCAATTGGTGATTCCCCAGCGATAGGCGATATCAAAGGTATCCAGTCCGGAATAGACCATGATAAAGTCCTCCGGCACTTCAGGATTCAGTTTCAAGCGGCGGAACATCTGCAGATCAGCCGATTTGATGCCCGCCAGGCTGGGTATTTCACGCAGAAGCTGCAGCACCATTTCATACGTGATTTTGCATTGCGTTACGCCAGGCAAATCATAAAGAAGAATCTTATGCTGTGTACAGCCCGCTGCTCCCTTGAAAAAACGGATCATCTGTTTGGGACTCGCCGGGCTGTAGTAGGGTGCTGTCAGCACAAAGCCGGCAGCATCAATTCCTTCCATGGCTTCCATTCTCTCCCGAACCCGGGCAATGGATGTATCCATTGCCCCCACAAATACGGGGACACCCTTTCCCGCCTCCACAGCAGTTCTCGCTATCTCCGGGCATATGCCGGAACGCAGGAAAGCCTGGATGCCCATGGAGCCCATACACAGCACTCCCACAGCACCGGCCTGGATCTGATCCTCAATCTGTCTGCGATAGCTTTCTTTCATCAGGTTGCCTGCCGCATCCAGCGGCGTGCCCAATGCAGGTACATATCCTGGTTTCATCTGCATATCCTCGCTTATTTCTTTATTCTTTTTCCCGATATAGATGGCAAGCCACAAGATGCCCTTCCATGTCCTCCCGCAGAATGGGTTTTTCCCGTTTGCAGCGTTCCATACAATGTGCGCACCGGGGATGGAATGGACAGCCCGTTGGCGGATTCATGGGAGAAGGCACGTCGCCTTTGAGCACGATGCGCTCCTTTTTTTCATGAAGGACCGGAACAGGCACTGCGCTGAGCAATGCCTGGGTGTATGGATGCAGGGGATGTGCATACAGTGCCTCGGAATCCGCCAGCTCCACTATATTCCCCAGGTACATCACAGCAATGCGGTCAGACATATACTGTACGACGCTCAGATCATGCGCGATGAAAAAGAACGTAACTCCGGTTTCCCGCTGCAGGCGGCGCATCAGATTGAGGAGCTGCGCCTGGATGGATACGTCCAATGCGGAAACAGGCTCGTCACAAATGATAAGCTTTGGCTCCATCACCAGAGCTTTGGCCACGCAGATCCGCTGGCGCTGACCACCGGAAAACTCATGCGGATACCGATACATATACTCCGGTTGAAGATTCACGCGTTTCAGCGCATCGGCTATCATTTGTGTGCGCTTCTCCCTGCTTCCTCCTCCGATACCATGAACGCGCATGGGTTCGTCGAACGCTTCGCGTATGGTATGCACCGGATTGAGTGATGCATAAGGATCCTGAAAAACAATCTGTATTTTTCGGCGCAGCGCAAAACTGGTTTTCCTGTCCAGTTTGAGCAGGTCTTTCATTTCTTCATCGTCACGAAAAAGCAGTTCCCCTTCCGTCGGCTTCAGGAGGCGCACAATGCATTTCCCCAGCGTTGTTTTACCGCATCCCGATTCACCTACAACGCCGAAGGTTTCTCCGGAATAAATATCAAGTGAAACATCGCTGACCGCTTTCACGCTCGGTTTCTTTTTTTCAAACAGGCGGCGGTTTGGCTGATACTCCATTGTCAGGTGCCGGATACTCAGCAGTATTTCCTTGTTTTCAGCCATTCGATTTGCCCCCTTCTTCGTAGAGCAGACAGCGAACGCGATGCCCGGCTTCAACCACGGTGTCTTTAGGAAAACGCTGGAAACACTCCGGTCTGGCAGATTCACACCGCTCCGCAAATTCACACCCGGTGAATACGGTGGAAGCGTCAGGGGTTGTTCCTTCTATGACTGTCAGTTCCCGATCCTTGTTCATGCCCAGCACAGGCACTGATTTCATGAGCGCTTTTGTGTAGGGATGCATGGGATTCGCAAAGATCTGCTCGACAGAACCGAACTCCACCACACGTCCCATATACATCACAGCCACATCATCGGCAACCTCTACGACAATTCCCATATTATGAGTAATCAGGATGACGGAGGTTCCGTAGTTTTTCTGCATTCTCCGGATCAGGTCCAATATCTGTGCCTGTATGGTTACGTCAAGCGCTGTGGTCGGTTCATCGGCAATCAGCAGGGTGGGATTGCAGATCATGGCAATTGCGATCATGATTCGCTGTTTCATTCCACCGGAAAACTCATGCGGATACTGGTCATAACGGATTTCAGGATTGGGTATGCCCAATTCTCCCAGCAGACGAATGATCCGTGCTTTTCCTTCAGCCCTGTCGACTTTCTCATGCTTTTTCAGCATTTCCATGATCTGGCTCCCGACGGTATACACCGGGTTTAGTGTTGACATCGGGTCCTGAAAGATCATGGAGATTTCCTTGCCTCGGATTGCCCGTATCTTGGAGCCGTTGCGTTTATAATCGCTCAGTTTTTCACATGCCCCGGACGGTGTGTAATAATCGATAGAACCGCCTGCAATCATGCCGTTTGGCGGAAGCAGCTGCATAATGGAATGTGCTGTCACGCTTTTGCCGCACCCTGACTCCCCCACAATGCACAGCGTTTTGCCGCGCCGCACATCAAAGGTGACACCATTGACGGCATGGACTGTTTTCCTTCCAACTTTGAAATCTGTTTTCAGATCCTGTACACGCAGGATATACTCTTTCTCTTGCATAGGCAGTCTCCTACTTGCTGGATGGGTCCAGCGCATCGCGCAGTCCATCACCAAAGAAGTTGATGCTCAGAACAAAAAGACAGATTGCTGCAGCAGGTGCAATCCAGAGCATTGGCAGGGTTTGAACAATATCAAGCCGTTTTGCCGCATTGATAATATTGCCCCAGGTCGGCACATTATCCGGCACCCCAAGGCCCAGATAGCTCAGCGCTGCTTCTGACAGAATGTACCCGGCCACATTCATTGTCGAATTGACAATAATCGGTCCCATCGTGTTGGGGAGCAAATGGTGGAACATGATGGAGGTGCCTCCGATCCCGTTGGCGCGGCAGCTTTCCACATACGGTTCCTGTTTCAGCGACAGAATTCTGCCCCGAACAATACGCATCACGCCGGGCCAGCCAGTAAAGGTGAAGATCAGCAGCAGATTGCGCACGCTTTTCCCCATAAAACCAATACAGAGCATGTTGATCAGCGTACCGGGAAAAATTGAAAACATTTCCTGAATGCTCACCAGGACGCTATCCACTTTGCCGCCGTAATACCCGGAAATACAGCCCAGCGCAGCGCCAAGCAGATTCGCTCCCATAGCAGCAACAACACCGATCATGATGGACCAGCGGCCGCCATACAGGATACGGGCAAAAATGTCGCGTCCCAGTCGGTCTGTACCCAGCAGATGTTCGCTGCTCGGGCTCAGCGCACGAATGCCCGGATTGATAAATGTCGGATCATACGGTGTCAGCAGTGGAGCAGCCAGGCAGGCCGCAACAATGATGAATAAACCAATCATCCCGACAACAGCCATACGATTCCGGATAAATTTCTGCCAGTTTCTTTTGGCCAGAGAAGTCTTCTTTTTTTGTACTGTCATGGCGTTCGCTCCTTACCCAAGACGAATGCGCGGATCGAGCATTGCTGTGACGATATCCACTAAAGTGCTGGAAAGCAGGACCATCACGCCTGTTGTCATAGTGGTAATCATGACAACAGGAATATCGCCGGCATTCAGGGCTGTCAGGGCCATATTCCCGATACCAGGATAATTGAACACTGTTTCGATCACCGCCGATCCGCCGACAAGACGGGGCAGGCGCATGACAATCAGGGTCATCGTCGGTATCAGGGAATTTCTGAAGGCATGTTTGAAGCTGACGGTTGTTTCCCGAAGGCCCTTGCTTCTGGCCGTCTTGATATAATCCTTTCCCATCACATCCAGCATGGAGTTTTTTGTGTAGCGTACAAGCGCGGCAGTCAATGAAATGGCCATCGTCATGACGGGCAGCACCAGATAAGGCACCCGGCTGAAAAAGCCATGCTCTCCGACCGGCATACGGCCGCCGGAGGGCAGCCATTTGAGATGAACGGAAAACAGGATGATGAATACAATACCGAAGAAGAACTCCGGCAGCGATATACCGAATACGCTGATGGATGTGCAGAAATAATCCACAACTGTATTCTTCATAAACGCCGAAAGGAAACCGAGGACCAATCCAATCACGGTAGCAAGCAGCAGGCCATAGAAAGACAGTTCAATGGTGTATGGCAGTCTCCCCGCCAGCATGGTGCCGATATTCTGCCCCGTCGACGCGGAATAGCCAAAATCCCCATGGAATATTTGATTCAACCAGCGAAAGTACCGGATAACGGGAGAATCGTTCAAGCCCAGGGCCTCACGCGCCGCATCCTTCTGCGCTTCTGACAGTGCCTGATACTGATCCGGAGGCATGGTTCTGGACAATGCATCGCCCGGCAAAAGCTCCAGCGCGAAAAAAAGGATGATTGACATCGCCAGCAGCTTCGGGAGCAGCGCAACCAGCTTTCTCAGGATGTATTTGAACATGCGTACCCTCTTTTCAAAAATGGGGCTGCTGCAAATCTTTCTGCAGCAGCCCGCATTATGTTGGTCAGAGAATCGTTTTCTGCGTTACTTCAGCATCTTCCACTGGCTCCAGCAGTAGTTCACGCCGCCGGCCTCTAGGGCAGTCTCGGGAACTTCTACCGCTGCTGTGTTGTACATGACCGTCTGGTTCAGCACGTAAGCAGGCAACATATAGGCGTTTTCGTAGTTGAGTGCCTGCATTTTCCAGGACAGTTCCTTGCGCGCTTCTGCGTCAGCCGTTGTGTTGTAGGCATTCATCAGCTCGTCGAACATCGCGGTGCGTTCTTCCAGCTGGCCCATGAAGGTGTAGGTGCCCCAGCTGGTGCACTGGAAGTAGTAAGCAGACTGCTCTGCATCGCTGTTTGCACCGGCCAGATACAGCAGGTCATAGTTGCAGGTGGTGTAGATCAGAGTGGCCAGATCGCCTTCCATCAGGTAGGTATTCACTTTAACGCCAGCCTCGGCAAAATCCTGCGTCAGCAGTGCCATGATGTCAGCCGTGGTCTGATCGTTGTAATAGTAAGCGATATCAATGGTCTGGGAGAAATCGAAATTCGCTTCTTCCAGCAGCTGCTTGGCCTTGGCAACGTCCTTGGGAACATAGGGAATGTCGGTATTGTATTCAAAGGCGTTGGGATTCACCAGCGTAGCAGAGTCGATCGCCTGTCCGCCGTAGAAGCTGGCGATGGTCTGCTGATCGACCAGCAGATCGAAAGCCTGACGGACTTCCTTCTTCATCAGGTCCGGCTTCATGTTGCCATCGGCACGCTGATTGAGATTGAACACGAAGCAGCGCACATTATGAGCGTTGACAGAGAGCGCCTTCAGGTCAGCATTCTGGCGGATCATATTGTTCGCAATGGAACGGTCGGTGATCAGCTGACGGGTGCCAAAGTCGATGTCGCCATTGATCATGGCAGCAACCGCAGCCTCATTGCCGCCGGTCTGATAGCTGACAAACTGCACATTCTTGATGCCGGCAGGCTCACCCCAGTAATCCTCAAAACGGACGCAGGTGAAATAATCGGGGAAGCTGACTTCATTGATGCGGTACGCGCCGCAGCCGATGGGCTTCTTCCAGAAATCGCTGCTGTCGATATCAGCCCAGGCCATGTTCCCCAGCAGATGCTTGGGCAGGATCATGGTGCTGTACACACCGCTCAGGAACAGAGGATACGATTTTGCCAGCTTCAGCGTGATCACATTGCCTTCCACGCTCATACCGGACAAATGCTCCGCCTCACCGTTCTTCAGCGCGTCGTAGCCTTCCACGTACTGAAAACGACGGGCACCGCTGGAATTGGGATTGGCAATGTAATACTCGATCGTGAAAGCGACATCTTCAGCCGTCAGGGTTTCACCGTCATGCCACTTCACTCCATCTCGGATCGTCAGTGTGAATTCGGTGTAATCCTCATTGTTGTTCCATTCTGTTGCCAGTGCGGGCACATGTTCGGAGTTGGTTCCATCCCAATACATCAGCGTGTCAAACACCATGTAGGGATACAGGCTCTGCTGATCACGGGCGGGTGACTCAAACAGCGTATCAATACCAATCGCCTGACTCCATTGCAGCTTGAGGGGAGTTTCACTTTCGCCTGCCTCCGCCAGGCACGGAACGGCGCCCAGCATCAGCGTGAGCGCAAGCAGCATTGCTAACAGTTTCTTCATTTTTCTTCTCCTCCTTATGATTGATGAACGAAACGAACTGTTGGCAACAGTATATTGTGCCTGTAAAAAACATCAATATTTTTGACCAGATTGGTGTATATTTCGGGGTATTTCTTTATTTTTCTGTATGCATCTCTGCTTTGTGCATCTTGACAACCACCCGGTTAATCCGTGGCGTGCCGCAACCGCAACGGGCACACAACGACAAGCGGTATTGCACGAAACCTTTTATGTTCAAAGGCAAAAGATCCTCATTCGCATTTACCGGAATCCAGGCAGAATCCTTCAGCGCATCTTCATTCTGTGCGAAGCGAAGCGCCAGCTCCACCCAGCTGGTGGAGGTGCAGGTGCCTTCCCACGCAATACTCTGTACGCATGCATCCTCCGGAAGACGTTTAAAAGGAGAAAAATAGTATTCCGCATCGCTGCGATCCAGTATATTTCCTGGGTCAACCGTGCTCATGCCATGCGGCCCGACAGTAGGCAGTACTGTTTTCCGTGCTTCCGACAGACCATTTGGTCCGCCCCAGAAGATAAAGGAATGAGAGCAGTGATTGCCATATTCCTTATGGCAGGCAACCGCAAGGTCTGTATACCCGTCCCCATTGAAATCTCCGGATACGCACCCTGAACCGGAATGGTTAAACAGATACTGCACATTCTTCAGATGGAAGCTGCCCTGATCATTTTTGTACAGATAAGATAAAAGGTCACGGCATCTTCCATTGTTGTAGGAAGTGGCGTAAATATCCAGCCAGCCGCTTTTGCTGTAATCCCCCACTGTGACAGAATTGGCACAGCTTGCAGGCAGCTGCATTTTCCTGTTTTCGGCATATCCTTCCGGTCCACCCCAGTAAACGGTGATGTATGATTCCTGACGTACCTTTTTTCGGGTGGACATGTGCTGAGCCAGAATCAGATCCGGATAACCGTTTTTGTTCAGATCCGCAACCGCTGCCGATGCGACGCCGTCCGTCTGAAGCGCAGTCATACGTTCCTTTGAAAAACCTTCGGGCCCTCCCCACAGGATAAAACACCGGGGTCCAAGAATCTCTGAAACGAACAGGTCCAGCCAGCCATCACTGTTGAGATCCGCAGCCAGCAGCCACCGCACCTGCCCGAATTCTGGCAATAACGCTTCCTCTTCCGGTGTTGTGCCCGCCGCCCATGGATCACCTTTTTTATAGTGATACGGCTCATATCCGGCTTCATTGGGCCCCAGCACAATTCTGGTACACCTCTCAAGGCTGTATCCCTGTTCACTGCCATGGAAAATGCGCAGTTCTCTGTTGCGGAATCCGCCGAAGGCGATGTCCAGATACCCACTTTTCCGGAAATCCCCGATCGCACAGCCATGAGCACGAACGGTTGGCAGGATGACCTTTCTTTCCGGTGACACACCGTTTCCGTCATGGGTGTAAATATAGCTGCCATGGTCGAGGAACATCGCATCTTCAAAGCAGTTCGTCACCAGCACATCAGGATTTCCATGATCAAAAAAATCACACATGGTGGTATCCACTGCGGAATGACCGGCCAGTTCGACTCTGCGCTCCGGTTGGTAGCCATCCTCTCCGCCCAGATAGATCTGGATATTCTCCCCGCCCTGCAGCCGGTTCATTTTATGATTGAGCACTGCAATCTGATCACATTCCGCCCTGCCCTGTGGATGCCCTGCCACAATCCGGGCACAGTCGCCTCCTGTGATTTCAAGAACCTTTTCTGCCGTTCCGTCATGATTGATGCGCCAGACAGGCGAAGGAACCTCCTGCTCCACCGATTCTCCGGCGCGGCAGAAGATCGCTTTCGGACCATCCAGCTGCGCGATCGTTACAGAGATCGCGCCTTTCACCGGGATCCGCACATACCTGTCCGACACCCCTGCCTGTTCGCCGAAGTAGATTCTGCAGTCGGCAGTCTCATCCCGCCCGGTAAAAACGGCGACCGCCAGGTCTTCATGCCCATTCCCTGTCAGGTCTGCAGCCGCAGCATGAACAGCATTCGGGCAATGCCGCATCATGATTTTTTCAAACTGATGCTCCCTGCCGACATGGTAAAGGACAATCTCTTCCTGTTCCACAGCAAACAACAGCGTCTGTCCGTTCAGATGGACCACACTGGGACGCCAATGCGTTTCCGAGGCACGCATCCCTTCTGTCGAGCTGCCCTCTGCCGTTGATGCATCCTGCTGATTCTGGCCGATCCAGCAGATGTTGTCTGTTTGAAGACCTTCTGCACTTCCAAATATGACGCCGAGCCTGCCTTCAGGCGTCTTGAAAGCCAGGTCACAGAAACCGTCTCCGTCCAAATCTTCTGCCGTGATCGCTGCGGCCTGAACAGCGTAGTCGATCAGATCAGCGGGGTCAAACCCCTGATCAGCCTGGTAGAAAAGCCGGAGGCTGCCATTTGAAATAAAGATCAGTTCCTGCTTTCCGTCCCCATTGAAATCACCTGCAGCAACGTCCGTCGCATTTGGTACCGGTAATTCCATGCGATAGTTTTCCGACAGTCCTTCCGGTCCGCCAAAGTAGATGATCGATGTAATGTCCGAATGTGTACCATTATTCTGGCATGCAAGGATCAGATCATCATATCCGCTGTGATGCAAATCAGTGAAGATTCCGGTATATGTGCCGCCGGAGGGCAGCTCCATGGGCTGTCTGTTCTCTATAATATTCGTATAGATATGCACCGGTGGCCGCTCATTCATGCTCTGACTGCTCGCAAACAAAAGATCCGGATACCCGTCGCCATTCAAATCATAATGAAATATCCGCTGCAGAACACCGCGTCTGGAAACATACAGGTTCTGGCCCCCGTTTCCCATGATACCCATGGAAAAACCCTCGAATCCTTCCGTGACCCATTCCATGGCTGCACTTCCTCCTGCATCCAATCATTCTTCTCCCGGGTGATACGGCAGCCGTACCGTGATCCGGGTATATTCGCTCAGTTCGCTTTCTATCGTCAGGCCGTATTTCTCGCCGTAATTCTGGGTGATCCTGCGGTGGATGTTGTACAGGCCAAAATGTCGATGCTCCTTCGGACATGCCGGCAGCTTCAGCACAGCCTGAAGCTTTTCGACTTCCTCCTGTTCCATGCCGATGCCGTTATCCTGCACGACAATAATGCATACATTGTCTTCAACGTGCGCCTTTATGGAGATAGCACCGTCATCACAGTATCCTGCAAACCCATGCGTGACTGAATTCTCTACAAGCGGCTGCAGGGAAAGTTTCGGAATCGGCTGATGCATCAGATCATCCGGTATATCACAAATGATCGTAAACTGTTTTTGCCTCGCTTTGTTCTGGATGTCCAGGTAGCTTTCCACCATTCGGATTTCATCGCCAAGCGGGATTTCCATACGTCCCTGGGAAAGAGAAAGCTTGAAGAATTCACTGAGGGCACGCAGGATCTGCGACGCATCCTCATAGTTATGCTGCTGCATGCCCCACAGCACTGAATCCAGCGTGTTGTACAGCAAATGCGGGTTGATTTGCTGCTGCATCAGTCTGAGCTCCGTCAGCTGATTGGCACGCATTTCCTGCTCCCGGCTCTTGTTCAGGCTTTCCAGTTCATCGAGCATCTGATTGATTTTTTCGCCCAGGATACTGATTTCATCGTGGCTCTTTGTCTGATATCGAAGAAGTGCGTTTCCTTTCTCAACCTTCCCGATGAAATGCATCAAAGAAGCAATCGAATTGGTCAGGCCCTTGGAGAGCAGTGTTGAAATGATAATCGCCAGCAGAAGCAGACCTCCGCTGACCGCTGCCACTGTGGCCACATAGCTCCGCATTTCCGCACGCCATTCCGTCCGTTCTATTTCATATGGGACAACCAGATAACTGTGCATGCTCGACAGACGATAGTAGAAAAAAATCTGCCTTTTACCGTTTATGTCAGTAATGGTCGCGCTGCCTCTGTCGCTGTTTCCGGAAATGATCTCCCCCAGCAGCTGCTCGCTGCCATCGCTGTTCCCAACCTCTTTGTTGTTTCTGGATGCCAACACATGGCCCGCTTCCGACAGAATATAGCCGTTCGGAGCATATACGGAAAAAACATTTTTCAGCACTTCGTTGCGCAGTCCGAATACTGCGACGCCAACTTTTTCCAGTGTGACAGGTTCATAAATGAACCGGACATAAGACAGCAGCTGCTGTCGCTCTCCGCTCATGCTGCAGAGCTGCCAGAATGGCGTTACATACTCTGACGATGACATATCAATTCCCTGATGGCTGAAGTATTCCAGACAGGCACTGTAATCCTGGAAAGAAAAACCGGCATTCTGAGTCAACTGCAGGCTGTAACCGTTTTTCATATACAATGCGATGGTACTGAAACCATGATTGCCGCCGCGTCCCAATGCCGGGGCGGCTGTTTCGATCCCGCGCCTGATGTCCTCGTCATAACGCGCAAAATCTGAATCATTGCCGAGTTCGCTGTTGAGCTGTGCTATTTTTCGCAGGGCCGGAATTGCTACGATTTCATCTGTCACGCTGTACAGTGATCGAAGCTCAGCTTTGATGTCCTCCCCAGCAGATACCACGTACTGCCCCGACAGCTGCATTCCGAGCCGTTCCACACGCGAAATGGACAGAGAATACGTGATCAGCACGACAGCGATCATGAATGATACCGAAACAAACACCAGTGACCACAGGATCTTTACGCGGACAGAAATGAATCTTCTTTTTTCCTGTTTCATGCGGATTCTCCTGTATTATGATGGATTGAGTGTGCTTTTTGTGTTCTGCTGCTGATATTCCAGCGGTGTCAGTCCAACCACCTGCTTAAAAACGTAACCAAAGTATTTTGCCTGAGAAAACCCCGCTGCACTGCTGATCTCATAGACTTTCATATTGGTCGTGAGAAGCAGCCTTTTCGCAAGGTCAATCCGCTCCTGTTTCAGATAGGTGTTGAAGCTGATTCCTTCAACTTTGTGAAACAGTTTGCAGAAATAAATACGGGACAGTCCAATATGATCACTCACAGATTCCAGACACATGTGTTCATCATCCAGATGTTCCCCGATATATTTTTTGGCCAACAGGATCAGATGATTGCTTTCTTCGTTTTTATGACCATCAATGCTTGTCATAATCCGTTCTGCAAAATGAAGTACGGCTTCTACTGAATCGTCCTCCTGAGATTGCAAAAGCCGCATCATGGCCGGCAGATAATCATCAAACCGTTCCACTGTAATTCCAAGGCGAAGCGCTTCTCCCGTAATGTCCTGCATGAACTCAAACAGGAAGCTCTGAATCTGCTTTCTGGCTTTCGGCCCCTGTCCGGAAAGAGCAGTGACATGATTTCTGACAGCACTGGCAAGTGTGGCATATGCATTTTCGCGGAACAGCTTTTTCAAATAACCATGGATTGACTCCTGGGAATGGAACACCATATCCATGCGTTCCATGTTCTTAAAATGCATGACGGTGGAATCGCCAAGGATACACTGATAGTTGACCGCGGTCAGTGCGCCGGATCTGGATTCATGCAGTAGGGCAAGTCTGTCGACTGTCGGGCCGATGCCTGACACAAGATCCATTCCGGTCAAAAAGTGCAGTTGTTCTCCCACCTTCGTGATCACTGTTTCGATCTGATCGTCCGGATTGCCATCCGAAGTGCTGACAATACAGTTCAATCTCGCATGCGTATCCACCAGTGCGAGCATATCAAAACCGTTTTCTTTCATGGCGGTGGTCAGTGTATCACGAAGCAAGAACAGCGCCACATCCTCCTCCATGTCTTCCGGAAGGGTGTGCACTGCCAGAATAGCGACCACATAATACGGGCCGGTACAGCGAATCTGCAAAAAGCGCAGCTGCTTTTCCAGATTGGCCGTTTCTCCGCTGGCCTTTGTCAGCAGGCCCATCATAAATGTTTCCTGCATCTGCGGCAGGTTTTCGCTGACAAGGTTCTTCAGAAAATCCACCGATTGTTTTTTCTGCTGCTTGGCCTGAAAGTACCGAACGGCTTTTTGCAGGCTTGCATTGATTGTCTCCGCAAAAACCGGCTTGCTCAGCAGATCAATCACTCCAAGACGAACCGACTGCTTGGCCCATTCAAAATCATGATAACCGGTGATAATGATGAACTGTATATCGGCATCTTCCCTGCGCATGACTTCTGCCAGTTCAAGTCCGGAAATCCGGGGGATGCTGATGTCCGATATGATGATCTTTGGACGATACAGCAAATACATTTCAAGTGCCGTGTCACTGTCTCCCGCCTCACAAACAAGCTCCAAAGACAGTCCCTTCCAATCGATCATATCCTTCAGCCGTTCCCTGACCACGGCATCATCATCAATAATCATCGTTTTATACATATATGCCTCCACTTGGAGATTTCTATTCCACCAAATAATAGTATCACATAGAATGGAAGAAAACTCTACACCAAGAAATTGCCAAGTACTCCAAAAAATTAAAATAACAGGACGCGTCAGAAAAAAAGAGTCCGCTCCCAAACGCCACGTTAGATGGCGTTTGGAGCGGACATTTCATGATTATTCCGAAAGGCTTGTCATTGCATTTTCCAGTTGTTTTGGTCAATTGTAATGTTTGGTCGAACGAACGGTTGGCATTATACCAAACACAGCCCAATTTCAAGATACATCGAGGAAATAAGATTATTTCTGGGTGATCGTGAACAGCGAATAGAAATAGCCCTTCTGTGCCATGAGTTCTCCAAAGCTTCCCTGTTCCGAAACCTCTCCGTTTTTCAGAGCGAACAGGCGGGTACAGCGACGGAGAATGTTTTCATCCAGATCGTGGGTGACGATCACGCGGGTGTAGCCGTCCAGGTTCAGGATCGCGTCCAGCACCTCAAAGGACGTCTTGGCGTCCAGGGAGGCCGTGGCCTCGTCCACCAAGAGCACAGGCGTCTTGCGCAGCAGTGCCCGGGCGATGGAGATTCTCTGCCGCTCACCGCCGGAGAGGCCGGAGCCGTTTTCGCCGCAGAGATAGTCGGCGCCCTTTTCGTCGATGAGCTTTTTCAGTCCCGAAAGCCGCACTGCGCGTTCGATCTCCTCCTCCGGAAACTCGGAGAACATGGTGATGTTGTCACGAATGGTGCTGTTAAAGACGAACACGTTCTGCTGAATGATGGACACAAGGTCGTAGAGCGAGCTGGCGGAAACGGTTTTGAGTTCTTTTCCGTCATAGAGAATCTCGCCCTGATAATTCTTTGAGGACGCCATCAGCAGATTCAGGATCGTCGACTTGCCGCTTCCGGAGCCGCCCACCAGCGCATAACAGCCGCCGGCGCGCAGGTCCATGTCCACGTCACACAGCACAGGCTTTCCTTCTTCGTAGGCAAATGCAAGATCCCTGACCGAGATCCCCTCGGTGAGATGTGCCGGGATCTGCTCGCCCTCTTCGGAAACATGCATGTTCAGCGCCTGAGCCAGCTTGTCGATCAGCGAGTTGGCGGACATCATGCCGGCGAAAAACGTCGGGAACGCCTGGATGGGACCCAGCACATAGTTCAGCAGCTGAACAAACACAATGGCGGTACCTGCCGTGATCCCCTTGCCGGAGAGTGCCATTGCGGCGGCCACAAAGAACACGCCGAACTGCAGGATCGCTCCGGCAATGCCTGAGGAATAGCCTACCAGTACGTTCACCTTCGTGCGTTTTTTCGAGGCTTCCGCTACGTCAGCGTTGCTTTGATCATGCAATCTGGCAATGCTTTTCTCCGCCTTAAAGCTCTTGATCACTGAGAAACCCATGAGTGCGTCCTTCAGCATGCCGGTATAGCGTTCTTTTTGATCAGAAACGTTCTTTTCCGCGATTGCCGCCTTGTTTCCCAAAACCACGGAGACGATGATGGGCAGCAGGGAGAAGCCGATGGCGATCAGCGTCAGCAGCGGGCTGCACCAAATCATCAACCCCAGCGCGCCGACAAACGCGATGCCGACCTGTATCGTGCTCTGTAGTTTTCCAATAAAGTCCGTTTCGATGGTGTTCACGTCGTTGGAGAGGGCAGAGATATAGAGGGAGCTGTTCTCGCCAGAGAAGGCCTGAATACCTTTTTCCATCAGCCGGGCAAAAACATATTCCCGATACTGCTTCATAGCCTTTGCGCGGAACTCAGAGAGGAATGTCCTGTCCAGAATCCATGCCAGTCCAAACAGCGCAAACGCGCCTCCTGTGATGATCAGGAGCGTACCGAAACCATAGGGACAGTCTCCGGAGATCAGGTCGGCAACCTCCTTGATGAGCCAGGAGATTACCAGCTCTGCCGCAGCGCCGAACAGGGCTGCGATCACAGTCATCGCCAAATTGAACTTGTTATTTCGAAACAGTTCTTTGAGAAAAGGGCGCCGCAGCGCCTTGATTTCTTTCTTACTCATGCAGACCCTCCTACTCGGTGATGGATTTCCAAAGAGTAGATGTCGCATTCGTCATAACTGGGAGAAGCGTCAAAGAATGCGGCAAGCGCTTTGGCTTTGATCTGGGTGTCGCGCGCCTCATCGGTCTGCCCAGACAGGAACTGCGATCCGGCGTTTCATGTTCATCGCTCCTCCCACACCACAGCCCCACTGTGGTCAATGTACATCATCTCGACGCTGTCGATCCCATCCGCCCTCTGTTCCCCAAAACCTCACGATTCTTCACTTTGGGGAACAGCATCCGCCAGCCACTCGGCGGCATCCATGATCCGGATGCCCTCGTGCTGCCAGGCAGGCTGGTAGATCCGGGCGATCAGCAGTTTAGGATACGCATCGCGGATCCTCAGCAGCGGGTCAATCTCCCGCCGGAAAGTATCAGGCGCTGAGATGTCGTTGGCCACCTGGATATATAACCTTTCTCCCTGGCGAATCGCCACGAAGTCGATTTCCTTCTGATACAGGACACCCACATACACCTCATAACCCCGCCGAAGCAGTTCCACGGCGACGATGTTCTCCAGCACCCGGCCGTAGTCCATGTTCTTTGTGCCGAGCCGAGCGAAGCGGAAACTGTGATCCGCCAGATAGTACTTGTCCTCGGACTGGAGGTATCGCTTTCCCCGGATGTCATAACGGCGAATGCGGTAGAACGCAAAGGCCTTGCACAGCGCGTCAATGTACTTTCCGATGGTTTTGTGATCGGCCTTCTTTTTTCCGGAGGCCAGTGTGTCGGCGATGGTGCGGACGGACGTCACATTGCCGATGTTGTCCATCAGGAAGTCGATCAGTTCATGGAGCAGTGGCTCGTTCCGGAGATGATACTTGGTCATGATGTCCCGGACGATCAGCGCGTTCAGGACTTCCGTGTTGATGTACCGGTATTTCTGGGCCTCGTTCCTGTACAGATAGGACCCGGCCATGCCGCCTTCGCGGATGTAGCTGCTCAGGCTTCCGTACAGGTTTTTGGCCGGATAATAGGCGAGGTATTCGCTGAAGGAGAAGGGGAAGACATGCACCTCATAGGTCCTTCCCACAAAGAGCGTGGCCAGGTCGCTGCTCTGCAGGAAGGCGTTTGATCCGGTCACCCAGATGTCATATTTCTCCTTCGCGTGCAGGCTGTTGATGGCCTTTTCGAAGGAAGGACACATCTGTACCTCATCGATCAGCACATAATTGTTCTTCCCCGGCTGATACCGTGCTTCGATATACTGCTCCAGCGCGTGGTACTCCAGCAGGCCCTCAAACTCCGTCAGGTTGAAGTTGATATGGATGATGTTTGCGGCGGCATCCGCTTGTTTCAGCCGCTCCGAAAACGCTTCCATCAGTTTTGATTTGCCTGACCGCCTGACACCGGTGATGACCTTGATGTCCGGCGCCAGCGCCAGCGAAGCCATTTCCTCGAGATACGCAGAGCGAACGATCAGTTTCAAGGCGCAGCCCTCCTCTCCGGATGGCCTCATTATACAACGGCTATTCCCCAAAATCAAGAAATCTTTGAAATTGGGGAATAGCCGCGATTCACTTTTGTTACTATTCACAGTCTAAAAAAGCATGCACAAGCATGAAGGGCATTATCAACG
>R21__coassemble_30_pt1 | contig 141169 bp, 120 predicted proteins | sample R21__metabat2_high_PE_034 | metagenome-assembled genome bin R21 | reverse complement strand
CTGCGAAGCCGAGATTCCGATCGATTCCAGAAAAACCGACAGATAGTTGGAGGCTGCAAAGCATCCGTTGTAAATGAACTCCGTCAGCGAAAGCTGAAACTGTATTTTTTTCCTGTTTAGTGCTTTTTGCTCGGTATTCTGCAATCCCCTGGCCCCCTTTTCCGATGGGCTTCCATGAAATCCTCTGCTGTCTCTTTCTTCAGACATGATACCCTGCATTGTACAAGAAATTCTTTTCGCTTCAACCTTCAAAGTATACAAAAACGACTCTGTTTTTTGCAGATGCGCACCGGAAAAGTTTGACATGCCTTTGCATTTTGTTATAATCCATACAGGTTCAACAAATGAAAACAACTCTGTCCACTGTCTCCATGAGCGCGGTCTGTCCGTTTCCGGAGACCCACTGTCAGGACTTCCAGATGAGGTGCAAAAACATGAAGCAAAACCGCTGCCTGTATCCCATTGCCATTGTGCTGGTGCTCTGCCTTTGCTGCCTTGCCCCCGCGCTCGCAGAAACCAATGGCGGTCACACCGTCGTTACGCAGGAGTACGACACCTATGTCGGCCGGACAAAGGAAAATATCCTGACGCAGCAGATCCCGCTGTGTTTTCTCGACGGAGTCAATGATCTGCCCTATATTGAGCTCGGAGAATGGGCAAAGATGATGGACTTCATCAACCGAAAGTATTTCAATGACGAAAATTATGGGCTGACGATCCACTATGATTACGAGATTGTGACGCTGACACGGGAAAACGGTTATTCCATGAACCTCGATTTTAAAAATGACCGGCTGATCTTTACGGACTACAACGCCTTTGTCCACACGTCTGACGACACCACGCTGATTGATATCGTCTCAGAAAATGGCATCGATGATGAGGGCGGTGCCCTCCTCATGCAGCGGAATACAGAAGCTTCATTTGAGCGCTACGGCCATGAACTGGTTGCCGATCTTGCGGCCTACAACATTCATCTGGTGCTGCAGGATGATAAGTATTACGTGCCGCTGCAGACCATGAACGACTTCACCCTTTTGAGGCGTGGCGCCGCATTTCTGTTTAACCAGAAAGCGCTGTTCCTTGCCAACGACGAACTGTTCTTTGATTATTCTGAAAATCAGTACACAGAAATTGCAAAACTGTATTATGAAGGCCCGACCGGAGAGCGCAGCCCGGCCCTGGCCGAATACAGCTATAATGAGCTCTGCCTGGCACTGGACACGTTCTACGGGCTGAAAGACACGCATGAGATTGACAGCTTCCGCGATCTTTTCTACCAGATCGGTCTGGAGCATGTTCTGGCGGGAACAAGCGCTGCCGATGCCGATTATGCACTCAAATCCTTTATTGATACCAACCTGAACGATCTGCACTCCATGTTCAATGAATTCTCCTACCTGACCGGTCTGGAAAACATGCCCAGACGCGGCGGTACAGCATTCCTGAGCTATGCTGCCCAGGCAGATGCCTATAAGGCAGCAAGGGCAGCAGCCTATCCGGACGGATGGTTCTCGTATGAGGAAGTCGGCAACACCGCCTATGTCACATTTGACAACTTCACTTCCCTGTACAACGGGAACGCCTTTTACAAGGCCAAAGAGGAGGGGAACCGCCTCCAGGACACCATTGGCGACATTATCTACGCCCATGCACAGATCACACGCGAAGACAGCCCGATTGAAAATGTGGTGCTCGATCTGAGCAACAACCAGGGCGGCAGCGTGGATGCAGCGGTCTTTGTTCTGGGCTGGATGCTGGGCGATGCACCGTTCAGCCTGAAAGACATGTCCACCGGAGCCTCATCAACGGCGTTCTACCGCTCCGATGTCAATCTGGATCATGCCTATGACGAGAAGGATACCATCTCCGACAAAAACCTCTACTGTCTGATTTCCCCTGTGAGTTTCTCCTGCGGCAATCTCATCCCGGCCGTGCTCAAGAACTCCCACCAGGTCACACTGCTTGGCAAAACATCCGCCGGCGGCAGCTGTGTCGTTCAGCCCATCAGCACAGCATACGGAGCCGTCTTCCAGATTTCCTCTTCCCTGAGAATGTCTTTCCCGAAAAACGGAGCTTTCTATAACATTGACCAGGGCGTGGAGCCGGATATCTACATTGACAAAATTGCGAGCTTCTACAACCGGCCCGCACTGACCGATTTCATCAACGGACTGTTCTGATTTCATTTCAATAAAAGAGCGCGTCCTGCATCTTGCGGTGCATGGCGCGCTCTTTTTTCATGATTTGCCTGTCAGGCCGATTTCCCCGAGTGTCAGCCGGACACCATCCTCCAAAAGCACCTTCTGGAGTGTTTCCACAGAAAGCAGCGAAAAGTCACCGGTCATGGCCGCAGCCGTTCCGGCGGCCTGGCCTGTCACAGCGCAGGCAGGAATCACCCTTGTCACATCCCACATTGCATCCGTGGCAGAGATGCTTCTGCCGGCCGTAATCAGGTTGCGGATACCATGGCCATGGAGTGCTGAGAACGGCACCGCATAGACCGGTCCTGCCTTTTTCCAGTTTCCAATCAGTCCGATGCTGTCCGGTTTTTCCACATGATCGTCCGCGGTATCCATGGTGGATATGCCCGCAATCCTGCGCGTCATGCGCAGCTGCGGAATGGTGGCCACGGTTGCCGGCACATAGGAAGGATCGGTTTTCCGCCGCTCCATGACCTGCCGCAGGATCTGGTCGTGCGAGAGCTGGACCATTTCACTGACTTCCCAGCCGTTCACGCCCTGAAACCGCCTGCTGATGAGCGGTCTGGAGGCTTCCTTCCGGTCCTCCTCGGGGATCTCTGCAAGCCCCAGCACATTCAGGTCAAACCCGTTCTGCCCGTGCGAATAGTACCAGGCGGCCAGAATGTTGCCCGGAGCGAACAGCACCGTCTCCTCCCCGGAGAGGCGGTACAGGTCAGCATCCCCGGTCGCATCCACAAATGCGCGTGCGCGGATCGCCTCCCGCCCGGATTTGTGCTCCACCATGACGGCCGTCATCTGCCCGTCTTCCACCTGTGTCCGGCAGACCGAAGCGCCGTAGAGTACGGTGACCTGCTCTTTCTGCAGCATCTTTTCCGCCGTGATGGCAAAGAGCTGGGCATTGTAGCGCTCCCGGAACCGCTGCTGCATCCTTTCTTCCACGCTTCCGTTTTCCAGCCAGGCTTTCGGGTATTCCGCCTCCGCTCCCATGCAGATGGAGGCGCGCAGGAGTTCTTCGGCCAGGCCGAAGGATACCTGATGTCCCATGCCGTCGCACAGGGGCAGGTAAATCGTCACGAGGCCCGCTGTCGCCAGGCCGCCGAGCAGATACTGTTTTTCCAGCAGCAGGACCTTCGCGCCGTGCCGGGCCGCCGCCAGCGCCGCGGCAATCCCTGCGATACCGCCCCCGGCCACCACCACATCATACGTTCCTGTCACCGGTGTCTGCAGTTCTTCCCTGAGCATGTCCACCCCGCATGCACCTCCGTCTTTTTTCCTGTCTGCCGCCTTCTGACAGATGACATCGTATCATGCAGGCCGTGCAGATTCAAGACAGGGACGGTGTTTCCGGGGGGAGTCTCCGCACAGGGAATGCATTTTCTTTCCCTCTCCGGGAACCATTTTGTCTTCTCTTTCGTATCTATCTATGAAGGCTCAAAGCCTTCAGGGAGGAAAGAACATGAAAAAAATCGTAACCTGGATGCTGTGCCTGGCACTTCTGCTCGGTGCGGCTGGCGCATACGGTGAAACATCCGAATCCTTCTTCAGCCGGTTTGAGGGGATGGAATGGTCCTTCTCGAGCGGCGTTGGCGGCTGGTCTGCCGAAATGCGCATCCTGCCCGACGGCACGTTCAGCGGTGAATACCACGACAGTGAAATGGGAGAAACCGCTGAAACCTATCCGGACGGCACGCTCTATCTCTGTTCCTTCACAGGACAGATGCACATGGTGGAACAGGTGGATGAAAACACCTGGAAAATCGCCGTGGATTCCCTTCAGACGGATGGTCAGCCCGGTGAAGAATCCATTGAAGACGGCATCCGCTATGTGATCTCCGAACCCTACGGTATCAGCGCGGGCGACACCATGCTGCTCCTTGCGCCTGGCACCCCTGTGTCCTCACTGACCGAGGATATGCTTTTCTGGTCTCATGTGAACGAGGCTGAACAGACACCGGATACGCTGGAAAACTATTTCCTGTACAGTGAAAAGAACGCCAGCGGCTTTGTGAGCTGGCTGCCCGCCGAACCGTTTGCCATGCCCAATCCGTGGGTGGAACTCACCGCTGCGGAGCTCATGGACGAATCCGGACTGGCCTTTGCTGTGCCGGAAGGCGCTGAACAGGTCATCTACCGCTATCTGAAGGACGAAGGGCTCGCTGAAATGCTCTTCACCATCGGCGCGGACGAATTCTGCTGCAGAGTCCAGCAGGCCGAGCTTGCCGACGGAGAACTCCTGAACAACTCCGGCATGTATTTTGCCTGGGAAAATGAGGAGGATGTCGAGATCCGCGGCTGCCGCGGCACCATTGGGCAGGCCCGGACCGGCAGCGTGGACTGGGTGGAACTGTGTCTGTGGTATGATGCCGCATCCCAGCGCATGTATTCGCTCGACGTTTCCACAACAGACCCCGATGGACTGGACCTGACTGCAATCGCAGATCAGTGCATGCCCTGACAGCCAGAGCGCACGGTGGGCTTCATTCATCCCATCTGCCATGGGGAAAGCATGAAAAGACTGCCGGCCGACAGATCGATTTCTGTCGCGCCGGCAGTCTTTTTTTCTGTGCTGAGTGTCTTTCTTGGCTGGGAACCGTGAAGCATGGCAAAGCAGCACTGAAGTATCTTTCGTTTTTCAGTTTTTTCCCTGATCAGTCCGGTTTATGAGATGGCGCGGAAGCCTTCTTCGAGGTCGGCGAGAATATCATCGATATGCTCGGTGCCGATGGACAGGCGGATCGTGTTCTGGCGAATGCCCTGGTCAAGCAGCTCCTCCTCTGAGAGCTGGGAATGCGTTGTGCTGGCCGGGTGAATGACCAGACTCTTTACGTCGGCCACATTGGCCAGGAGCGAAAAGATCTTCAGGCTGTCAATGAATTTCCAGGCCTCTTCTTTTCCGCCCTTGATGTCAAAGGTGAAAATGGAAGCGCCGCCGTTCGGAAAATACTTTTCATACAGTGCATGATCCGGGTGATCCGGAAGAGAAGGATGGTTGACTCTTTCCACCAGCGGATGCTGCGAGAGATATTCGACCACCTTTTTCGTATTCGATGCATGCCGCTCGAGGCGAAGCGACAGCGTTTCCACGCCCTGCAGCAGCAGGAACGCATTGAACGGAGAAATCGCAGCCCCGGTATCCCGGAGAAGAATGGCCCGGACAAAGGTGACAAAGGCGGCGGGGCCCACTGCATCATAGAAGGAAACGCCGTGATAGCTGGGATTCGGCTCGGCAATATTCGGATACTTTCCGCTGGCTTTCCAGTTGAACTTCCCGGATTCCACAATGATGCCGCCCAGCGTGGTGCCGTGTCCTCCGATGAATTTCGTGGCCGAGTGCACCACAACGTCCGCACCGTGTTCAATGGGACGGATCAGGTAGGGGGTGCCGAATGTGTTGTCAATGACCACCGGGATGCCGTGCCGGTGGGCGATCTCTGCCACCGCATCAATGTCCGGAATGTCACTGTTGGGGTTGCCGAGCGTTTCCAGGAAGACCGCCCGTGTATTGTCTGTGATCGCTGCTTCCACTTCTGAAAGCTGATGCACGTTCACAAAGCTTGTGCTGATGCCGTACTGGGGAAGCGTATGCGCCAGAAGATTATAGGTTCCGCCGTAAATGGTCTTCTGTGCAACAATGTGGCCTCCGTTCGCCGCCAGGGCCTGAATCGTGTAGGCAATCGCAGCCGCACCGGAGGAAACAGCCAGCGCCGCACTTCCGCCTTCGAGCGCTGCGATGCGTTTTTCCAGCACTTCCTGCGTGGAATTGGTCAGTCTTCCGTAGATATTGCCGGGATCCGCCAGGCCGAAGCGGTCCGCCGCATGCTGGCTGTTGTGAAATACATAGGATGTCGTCTGATAAATCGGCACTGCCCTTGCATCGGTTGCCGGGTCTGCCTGTTCCTGTCCTACATGAAGCTGAAGTGTTTCAAATTTATACTGACTCATGGTGTACCTCCTGCTGTTATATCTGTTATTTCAATTGAATCAACACATCAAAAAACCCGGAAATTCCATCACTCCCGGGCAAATGGCATTGTATACTCTCTGAAATGTCAGAGATTCGTCATACGGAGGCATAAAGATGCGCAGCCGAATGACCCAGCCATATTCCATGCCCGGGAGATCAGCATTCGACAGCACATGAAGAAAAGATTTCCAATAGCCGAAATGCGGTTCATCTTCACTGCCTCCTCTCGTTCGTATGCGGATACTATAATTGCATTCACCTACTATGTCAATAGGTGTAATGTATTTCGATTGTTTTTCCATGACCGCCTCTCCTGCGCATCGGCGAGCAGCTGGTATATTTTTTATACCATGTACCAAACAACTGCGTACTTGATACCATTCCGCAACATGGTACAATAATGATACCGTCAAAACGAACGGCCTGACAATCTATGCAGAACAGGAGGTGAGAGGATGGAACTGTCCGAGCTGGTTTCCTATGCCAAAGACAAATATCAGATCGAGGAACAGCACAAGTGGGCTGAGTTCCCGGGCTTTTCCGTCCTCGTGCATCCTCAGACCGGTCACTGGGTGGCGCTACTGATGCGCCAGTGGGACAGTGACCTCGGCGAGGTCGTGGAGCGCTGCGATCTGAAATGCGGGGAGCAGACACTCTCTGAATTTCCTCTGCCGTATCTCTCCCGCCCCATCCGCATGAAAGGCCAGAAATGGATCAGTATTGCCTTTTCCCGTGATACGGACCGCGATGTGGTCTTCCGGCTCTTTGACCGGGCGTTCACTTCCGGTGACCAGCGGGGCTTTACCATGGTCCTGGAACACCCCTTCCAGCCTGCGCGCACTGTCCATGTGGACACGCCTCTCCCCTTTGCCGCTCAGACTCTGCAGCTGGCCCCGGAAGTCTTTCCCGAGCGCATCCGGCAGATGAGACATCTCTATGAGTACGGCAGCAATTCCCTTCAGGCCAGAGCCGCCAATTTCTACCGCCAGGCACAGTTTATGGCCGATTATGAAGACGATGCGGACTACCCTGACCCGGTCAATGCGGGATATTTCCCGACCTATCATGATCTGACCACCCGGCAGCTCCGCAGATATTTCACCTGGCGCACTTCCGTGAGAAAAGGCATCTTCCGGCCTGCTCCCTTGACGCTCGCTTATATCTACATTTACGAACTGCTGAATCTTGTCGGTGCGCAGTCCCCGGAAGACGCCCTGGACAAACTGAAGGCCTTTGAACAGGGTTTCCTGGACAGTGGCTATGGGGATCTGCAGATGCGTGCCAGCCTGAGAAGGTGGATGACCGAACTGGCCATTGTACACGCACTCCCCGCTGAGACTGCGCAGCAGTACGCCGATCCGGCCCTGCTGAAACGGGATCGCGCGCTGATGACGCTGCACACGCCCAATGACTACACCGTGGATGAGGTTTTCTCTGCCCTGTGCTTTTTTGACGGGAAACGGCTCGCCCAATCGCCGGTCATCCGGAAGGCACCTGAAAAAGGCAGGCATCTGTTCACCGCCGTATGGAAGCAGGCCCTGCAAAGCGGGACGGAACTTGAAGATGATCGGTTTTCCACTTATTTCGGCGATCTCTCATGCTCTCCCTGGCATCCGTTTGCCAATGCGGTGTACTGCTGGCACGGCACGCCGGAAAATCAGATCTATCTGCTGGATGCATGCCGCCGTTTCGTCTGTCAGGGAGGCGTCTGGCAGACCGTGTCCTATGAGGGCTTTACCTTCGACCGTTCAGCGTTCCACGGCCTGCTCCGACAGGCAGACCTGATGCTGCGCCGTTACCTGAAAACCGGAAACTATCTGAGGGAAAACCAGGAGGACCTGTGGGCTAAGCCCTGTGTTGAGGCCGTCATCCGGGCCGATCAGGCCGCAGAAGCAGAGGCGGCCCGCCCAAAGCTCGTCCTGGATCTGTCCGCACTCGATCAGATCCGGCAGGATGCCCTGATCACCCGGGACAGTCTGCTGACCGATGAGGAACGGGATGCGGAGGAAGCAGGCGAACCACTACAGATTACTGAGGAGTCGCCTCCTGAAACCGAGGAAGCGCCCGACCTTCCGCTGGACGGCATCCAGCTGCAGGTCCTGCGTCTCCTGCTCAGTGGAAAACCAGTAGAGCCCCTGCTCCGCGAGCACCGCCTCATGCCCACCATGACCGCCGACAGCATCAACGAAGCCCTGTTTGATGCAATCGGCGACAATATACTCGACTGTGACAACGACACGCTCTCCCTGGTGGAAGATTACCGGGAAGACCTTGTTTCGCTGCTTGGAGGATCACCAGAATGACAACACAGCAAAAAGTACCCCGGCGTATTGCCCAGACCGTGCTCAACTCACTCAAGGGCGGCGTCGTTCCCCGTATCGGTCTGCCCTACATCACGGTCGGCCGGAAACATGAAATCGAAGCCCTGCTCCGCGATGTGGAAATCATTTCCGAGGGCGGCGCGTCCTTCCGCTTTATCGTGGGCCGCTACGGCAGCGGCAAAAGCTTTCTTCTGCAGACCATCCGCAACTATGTTATGGACCGCGGCTTCATCGTGGCGGACGCGGATCTCTCCCCGGAACGCCGTCTGCAGGGCACACATGGTCAGGGCCTGGCCACGTACCGGGAGCTGATCGGAAACCTGTCCACAAAGACGAAGCCGGAGGGCGGTGCGCTTCCCCTGGTCCTGGACCGGTGGATCAGCGCCGTGCAGAATGAGGCCATGCAGGAGACAGGACTTGCCCCCGACGATCCCGCACTTTCCCAGGCCACGGACAAAAAGATTTTTGCCGTGACCTCTTCTGTCAGCGAACTCGTGCACGGGTTTGAATTCGGCCGCCTGCTCTCGGCCTACTACCACGCGTATATCAGCGGAGATGACGAGACCAAGGACAAAGTCCTTCGCTGGTTCCGCGGAGAATATACGCTCAAAAGCGAGGCCCGCGAGGCGCTCGGCGTCCACGTGATCATCACCGATGACGACTGGTACGATTATCTGAAGCTGTTTTCCGCCTTCTTCCGTCTGGCGGGCTATCAGGGCATGATGATCATGGTGGATGAGCTGGTGAACCTCTACAAGATTCCCAACAGCATCACCCGGCAGTACAACTATGAAAAGCTGCTGACCATGTACAACGATACGCTTCAGGGCAAAGCCAGGTACCTTGGCATCATCATGTGCGCGACACCCCAGGCGCTCGAGGACAAGCGGCGGGGCATTTACAGCTATGAAGCCCTGCGTTCCCGTCTGGCCGAAGGCCGCTTCTCGAAGCCAGGCGCACGGGACATGCTGGCCCCGGTCATCCGTCTCGAGCCCCTGACGGCTGAGGAAATGCTGGTGCTGTGCGAGAAGCTGGCTGACATGCACGCGGGGCTGTATGCCTATCCCCGGACCGTGACCACTGAGGACCTGTCCGCCTTTATTCAGACCGAGTACGGCCGCATCGGTGCCGAACAGAATATCACGCCGCGTGAAGTCATCCGCGACTTCATTGAACTGCTCGACCTGCTTTTGCAGCATCCGGACCAGGGACTTTCCACGCTCCTTGCCTCCGACCAGTTTTCGTTCTCCAAATCGGACGCCGTCCCCGATGATGCTGAACCGGGGATCATGGAGTTTACACTATGAACGTATTTGAACGATATGCACCGTTTATCCAGGACTACATCTACCGCTCCGGCTGGCAGAGCCTGCGGGGCGTGCAGAACGCAGCAGGTGAAGCCATCTTCGGCACAGAGGAAAATGTGCTGCTGACCGCTTCCACTGCCTCCGGAAAAACGGAAGCCGCCTTTTTCCCCATTCTGACCCTGCTCGATGAGAACCCTTCAAAGACCGTCGGTGTGCTGTATATCGCCCCGCTCAAAGCCCTGATCAACGATCAGTTCGGACGCCTGAGTGAACTCTGCGAGGAGGAAGGTATTGTCGTGACCCGCTGGCACGGGGACGCCGCAGTATCCCGGAAGCAGAAACTGCTCCGGCATCCCTCCGGCATTCTGCAGATCACGCCCGAATCCCTGGAGGCCATGCTCATCAACAAACATATGGAGATTCCCACCCTGTTTGGGGATCTGCGATTCATTGTGATCGACGAAATCCATTCGCTCCTCCGGGCGGACCGCGGACTGCAGACCTTCTGCCTGATCGAACGCCTGTGCCGCCTGGCCGGCTGCAGTCCACGCCGCATCGGACTGTCCGCCACCATCGGGAATCCCGAGGACGCCGGACGGTTTCTCGCCGCCGGCAGCGGCCGGGGAACGATCATTCCGAGGTTCGACGGCGGACGGGAAGTCTGGCGGCTGAGCATGGAGCATTTCTACAACACAGAGCCTCAGGCTGATGACGGACTGGAGACGCCGGCAGATACACCGGTCATGGAGCCCGCCACTGACCATGCGCCGCAAGGCGCGGACCCGGGGATCGGGTACATTTTTGAACACACCCGCGGCAAAAAATGCCTGGTCTTCACCAATTCACGCGAAGAATGCGAGTCCGTCTGCCAGAGTCTGCGGCAGTACTGTGAAGCCAACCATGAGCCTGACCGTTTTCTCATCCACCACGGCAATCTCTCCGCTTCTTACCGGGAGAGTGCCGAGGAGGAGATGAAGGACGACGATTCTCTGATGTCGGTCTGTGCCACGGCCACGCTGGAACTCGGCATTGATATCGGCCGTCTGGAGCGCGCTTTCCAGATTGACGCACCGTTTACGGTCTCCGGTTTTCTCCAGCGCATGGGGCGTACCGGGCGCCGCGGGGATCCGCCGGAAATGTGGTTTGTGATGCGCGAAGATCACCAGGAAGCCCGGGCCATGTTGCCCGACACCATTCCCTGGTATCTGGTGCAGGGCATTGCCCTTGTGCAGCTGTATGCGGAAGAGCGTTTTGTCGAGCCCCCGCGCATGGACAGGCTGCCCTACAGCCTGCTCTACCACCAGACCATGAGCACGCTCGCTTCCTGCGGCGAAATGACGCCCTCCGCTCTGGCCTCCCGCGTGCTGACGCTGAGCTGTTTTCACAGGGTGACGCAGGACGACTACCGCCTGCTTCTGCATCACCTGCTGGAAACCGACCACATCCAGCGCACAGAACAGGGCGGCCTCATTCTCGGCCTGGCCGGGGAGCGCGTGGTCAGTCAGTACAAATTCTATGCCGTGTTTCAGGAAAACATCGAATACACGGTCCATGCCGGGTCCGAGCAGCTGGGCACCATCGTCAAGCCGCCGCCCGTGGGCGACAAGATTGCCATTGCCGGCCGTGTCTGGGTCGTGGACGAAGTGGATCACAAGCGCAGGGATGTCTACTGCACTCTCGTCAAAGGCAATATCCCCGCCTTTTTCGGTCTGGTTGCCGGAGACATTCACACCCGGATCCTCGAAAAAATGCAGGAAGTGCTTTCCGGGGACCGTCAGTACCCCTACCTGATGCCGCATGCCCGTTGCCGGCTTGCACAGGCAAGAGACGTGTTTCAGAAATCCCGGATGTCCCGGCGGCCGCTGGTGCATCTGGGCGGGAACATGTGGGCCCTGTTCCCGTGGCTCGGCAGTTATGCCTTCCTGGCCCTGGAGCGCTTTCTGAAAATCCGCTGCGCAAAGCAGCTCGGCCTCAAAGGCCTGAACGCTTCCCGGCCCTACTATATGCAGTTCACACTGCAGGTGGACGAAACGGAATTCTATGCCATCGTCTCCGAGGAAGCGGAAAAACCGCTGGACCCCATGGAACTGGTCTACCCCGGGGAAAACCCGGTCTTTGAAAAGTATGATGAGTATCTTCCGCCGCTGTTGGTCCAGAAAGGCTTTGCCTGCGGTGTGCTCGATGTGGACGGCATGAAACAGCGCGTGCTTTCCTGGAAGAAGTTTGGAGGGAATCAGGATGCAGAATCAGCAGACAGCCTACATGACCTATGACGAGTACCTGGTCAACATCCGACAGGGCATTGTCACCCGGGACGGCCACTGTCCCGTCACACCCCTGCTCGTCATGCTGCAGGGCCGCTGGAAGTCGCAGATCATGTATGAAATGTGCATCTATGACACGGTCCGCTTCGGGCAGCTGAAGCGGGATCTGCCGGGCATCACCAATACCATGCTGACCAAAGCGCTGCGCGAACTGGAGACAGACGGGCTGATCTCCCGGGAACAGTTCAATGAGATTCCTCCGCATGTGGAATACTCCCTGACCCCGATGGGCCGCGATCTCCTGCCGGTCTTCTACGCCATCATGAACTGGGGTTTCCGCTACGAGGACATTCTGTACAAAAACAAAAAAGAAGAAGAAGAATAAAGTGTATTTATCATGAACATTCAGGAAATCGAAGTCAAAGAGATCATGACCAAAACCAATCTGCCGGTCTCCGATTATGCCGTGAACCCCTATGTCGGCTGCAGCCATGCCTGCAAGTACTGCTATGCCAGCTTTATGAAGCGCTTCACCAACCATCCCGAGCCCTGGGGCGAATTTGTGGACGTGAAGAACTGGCCGGAGATCAGAAAGCCCGGAAAGTATGCCGGAAAAGAAGCCTTTTTCTGTTCCGTCACCGATCCATATCAGCCGCTGGAAAAGAAATACGGTCGCACGCGTGCCCTGCTTGAACAGCTGTTGGATACCGGCATCAGCATCAGCATTTCCACGAAGTCCGACCTGATTCTGCGCGATCTGGATCTCATCCGCCAGTTTCCGAGTGCGCACGTCTCCTGGTCCATCAATACGCTTGATGAATCTTTCCGCAAAGAGATGGACCGGGCCGTCAGCATTGAACGCAGGCTGGAAGCCATGCGGCAGTTCTATGAGGCCGGCATCCAGTCGACCTGTTTCATTTCCCCGATCTTCCCCGGCATCACCGATGTCATCTCCATCATCGAGCGGGTCAAAGGACAGTGCAATCTGGTCTGGCTCGAAAACCTGAATCTTCGCGGGGATTACAGGGCCAGGATCCTTGACTGGATTCATGTCCACCACCCGGAACTCGACGGACTCTACCACGAGATCTATACCAATAAGAGCCGTGCGTACTGGACGGCTCTGGACCAGGAAATCCGGGAGTATACGGCCCGGGAAGGCATGCTGTATCTGCGGGATGACGATCAGCACCGTTCTCCCTTTGGAGAGCCGCCCGTTGTGTGCAACTATTTCTATCACGAAGAAGTCAGAAAGTCCGCCAAAAAGCAGAAGGAGTAACCCTTGCACGATATCTGGAACCCATGGCACGGCTGCAGAAAATGCAGCGAAGGCTGTGAAAACTGTTACATGTACTACCTTGATGCCCAGCGGGGCAAGGACGGCAGCACCATCTACCGCACCGGTGCCGGCTTCCGCTATCCCCTGTCGAGGGACAAGAACAAAGCCTACAAAGTCAGAAGCGGCGAAATGCTCCGCGTGTGCATGACATCCGACTTCTTTCTGGAGGAGGCGGATCCGTGGCGCGCAGAGGCCTGGGATATCATGGCCAGACGGCCCGACGTCAAATTCTTCCTGCTCACCAAGCGCCCGGAGCGTGTGGAGCGCTGCCTGCTCCGGACTGGGGAGACGGCTGGGAAAACGTCATGCTCAATGTGACCTGTGAAAACCAGAAGCGCGCGGATGAACGTATTCCGCTCCTCCTCTCCCTCCCCTTCCGGCACAAGGGCATCATGTGTGCCCCGTTCATCGGGCCTGTCAGCATTCAGCAATACCTGCCTTCCGGCCAGATCGAGCAGGTCCTGTGTGACGGCGAAAACTACGGCGGCGCACGTCCCTGCCATTATGAATGGGTCAGACAGCTGCACGACGAATGCCAGGCGTTTCAGGTGACGTTCGTGTTCTGCTCCACCGGCAGACGCTTTGTCAAGGATGGAAAACTGTACCGCATTGAGGAAAGCGCTGTCCAGAGCCGTCAGGCCGCACTGTCCGGACTGAGCTTTCAGGGAAAACCGATCGAGTTCAAACTGTGTGATACCTGGGGCACGCCGATCCCGGAGGAGGAACTGTACCACCCGCATTATGCTGAGCGCTGCCGGGAATGCGGCATGCATCTGGTCTGCAGCGGGTGCTCGGACTGCGGACGCTGCTCCAAGTGAGTGCAGTTCATCTTCAAACGATTTCCCTGCCCCATTAAAAAAATGCTCTCACGGCATGATCAAATGATCAAACGCCTGGAGAGCATTTTTTCAGAACGTCATAGGAACGGAGTTCACTTTAGAGTGATTCCTCACAGCAGCGCTTTCACGCATGCTTCCACTTCAGCCATGTCAGCAGTCGGCTCAAAGCGGGCAACGACATTGCCCTTGCGGTCAACAACAAACTTGGTGAAGTTCCACTTGATATCCGGTTTCTTGTCCCAGTCCGGATCCTTTTCGGCAAACATCTTTTCCAGCAGTTCCTTGTACTGATGCGGTCCGAATCCGGCGAAACCCTTCTGGGATTTCAGATAGGTGTACAGCGGCAGTTCGTTTTCACCGTTCACGTCCGCCTTTTTCATCTGCGGGAAGGTGGTGTTGAAATGCAGGGTGCAGAACTCATGAATTTCCTCGTCCGTACCGGGGGCCTGGCCGCCGAACTGATTGCAGGGGATGTCCAGAATTTCCAGTCCCTTGTCATGATAATCCTTGTAAAGCTGCTCGATCGGGGCATACTGAGGCGTAAAGCCGCATCCGGTAGCCGTATTCACCACCAGGATCACCTTGCCTTCATAATCCTTCAGGTTCAGCTGTTCGCCCTTGCCGGTTGTCAATGTGTAATCGTAAATCATGCTCTTACCCTCCATTTTCTTCTTGGTGTCAGATTGTATATTCTCAGTCACGCCTTCCGGCAGTGATCTGGCAGTATCTCAGCATGTCAGCATTGTGTAATCAGTGTGGCGATATACCGCGTATCTTCGGGAGCGGACAGTCCCGGATCCTCCACGCACAGGCTAACCTGATCCTCCATGCCGCACGCAAAATGCGCCATCGCAATCCCGAGATCCACCTTCTGCAGATCCCATCCGGACGCATCCTCAAAGCCTTTGGTCTGCTTCTCATAGAAGTGTGCTTTCGTTCCGTCGATCACCACGCGCCAGGGCTGTTTGTTTACGGCAGAAGGCGCCCAGCGCACCATTTCCAGCGCATCCCTACAGGCCACCTGTTCGGAAAGCGGCGTTTCAAAGCTCCGGTCAAAGAACAGCTCAGAAAAATCATACCGGCTGTCAGCCCGGACACCTTTGCGCATCATGGTTTCTCTGAGCGACATCTTTTTCGCAGGATATCCCAGAGGGCTGACACAGGGCATCACTTCGCCGTCCTTCAGATCCATGGCCTTTTCAAAGGCCGGACGGTCCATGGTGCCGGCAATCCAGGTGGTCCCCATCCCCAGGGATTCGACATACAGCACCAGTTTTTCAAATGCGTAGCCAAACGCCTCTTCGGCATATTTCTGCCGCTGCAGTTTCCCGGCAATGTAGGCGTCCGTGCCTACAATCACGGGGGAAGACAGCCCGTCTTCCTTTGCACTGAGCAGCTTCCATGTGATGGGAATGTTGTAGGGCGTTTCGATATTCTCTGCAAAGCGCAGTATCTTTTCCGCGTCTTCTGCACGCAGCGGATTTCCGTCGAACGTGCGCACGCTCCTGCGATGACGGACCAGTTCCAGACTATTCACAGTGACCTGTCCTCCATTCTGTTTTTTCCCGGGAGACACCGCATGCAGGCATCTGCCTGCCGAGTGGTTTTCTCTTTGCTGTTTCTGAGATAAGAAATCAAACTTTACAACGGATTTCTTATCTATTATGATTGTATCGGAAGGCGTTTTGCCTGTCAATAACTCTGACAATCCGTTGCAGGAAAGAAAAAACTGTCCTGACCGTGCCGTCTTCCACATCTTTCGACCGGAAACAGGGACAGAGAAGAAAAGAGGGACGGCCATTGAACAGCCATCGATTTCGCTGCATGCTCGCTCTGCTTCTGACAGCAGGCCTGCTGAGCGGATGCAGCGCCGGAAATCCGGCCGCGCGTCCCGGTGAGACGCGGCCGTCCGTTGCACAGGAGGGAAAAACCATGCGCACCATCTATCTCGCAGGCGGATGCTTCTGGGGCGTCCAGAAATATTTTGACCAGTTTACAGGTGTCACAGCCACGCGCACTGGGTACGCCAACGGCCCCGACACCGCGCCGACGTATGCGGAGGTCTGCAGCGGCAGCGGCCATGCGGAGACCGTGGAAATCCGGTACGACCCAGATCAGATTTCCCTGACAGACCTCCTGAATCACTACTTCCGGATCATTGATCCCCTCTCCGTCAATCAGCAGGGCAATGACCGCGGCATTCAGTACCGCACTGGCATCTACTACACGGAGGAAAGCCAGCTGCCGGAGATTGAAGCGGTGATGCGTGAGCAGGAAAAGAAAGCCGGCAGAGCACTGGCTGTGGAAGTCGGGGAGCTGAAAAACTTCTTTCCAGCAGAAGCGTATCATCAGAAGTATCTCGACCGGAATCCTGCCGGTTACTGCCATATTCCCCGTGAACTGTTCTTCCTTGAACAGAAAAAGGATGCCGGGAAAGAAACGCCCGCGGAACTTCGCAGCCGCATCGGGGACCTTGCCTATGAGGTCACGCAGAATGCCGCCACCGAGTGCGCCTTTACCGGGCGGTATGACCTTTTCTTTGAAACCGGCCTGTATGTGGATGTCGTCAGCGGTGAACCGCTGTTTACATCCATGGACAAATACAATTCCGGCTGCGGCTGGCCGGCTTTTACCCGCCCCATCACCGAGGAAGCCGTCGCAGAAAGCACAGACTTTTCCCACGGCATGATCCGCACAGAGGTGCGTTCCAGCGGAGCAAATTCCCATCTCGGGCATGTATTCAACGACGGTCCCCGCGAAAGCGGCGGCCTGAGGTACTGCATCAATTCCGCAGCATTGCGCTTCATTCCGCTTGCGGATCTTGAAAAAGAAGGCTACGGAGAATATATCGATCTGTTTCAGTGATCCTCTCATCTGCCTGGGATGGCAAAGTCACGCAGGACGCGCCTGTCCGCGCAGATGATCCCTGCGCCTGACAAAAGCCGCCCGTACTTCACGCTTTACCGAAAGCGGACGATTTGTCGCCTGACAAACGACCACTTTCTTTTCGTTTTTCTGTATAATCAGATCATCACAAGAAATGGAGGCTGATCACATGATCGGAGCAATCCTGGGCGACATGATTGGATGCCCGTATGAATTTGACCGCGGAAACAAAACCAAGGATTTTCCACTGTTTATCAGGTATTCGAAGTTTACGGATGATTCCGTCATGACCATCGCTGTGGCGGAAGGTCTGATGGATGCCATGGGAAAGAGTGATGAGGAGATCCGGAAGGCGCTGGTGCATTCCATGCAGAAGTGGGGCGCACGCTATCCCCATGCCGGATACGGGCATATGTTCTCCTCCTGGCTCCGTGCGGAAGATCCCAAACCCTACGGAAGCTTCGGCAACGGAAGCGCGATGCGTGTCTCCTCCGCAGGCTGGCTGTTTGACACACTCGAAGAGACACGCCATATGGCCCGTCTGACCGCCGAGGTCACACACAATCACCCGGAAGGCATCAAGGGTGCAGAGGCTACGGCCAGTGCCATTTATATGGCAAGAACCGGCAGCACAAAGGAAGCCATCCGGGAATATATCATCCGGGAGTTTCACTATGATCTCTCCAGGACCTGCGATGAAATCCGGCCCGATTACCACCATGTCGAATCCTGCCAGAAAACCGTACCGGAGGCGGTAACCGCGTTTCTGGAAGGAACCGATTTTGAAGATGTCATCCGGACCGCTGTTTCTCTGGGCGGAGACTGCGATACCCTGACCTGCATTGCCGGCGGCATGGCGGAAGCCTTCTACGGCGTGCCTGAGGACATCGCCGCCGAAGGCAGAAAGCGTCTGCCGGATGACATGCTTGCAGTGCTTGACAGGTTTTGTGACATGCTGCAGAAAAACATGCCATCATCCCGCTAAACGGCGCATTTCACCTCAGGTTCTGTCCTGAAACAAGCCCTGACTGCGCCAGACCGGAATGATCCATGTCTCTGAACGCCTGGACTGATGCAGTGCAAATGCCATCCAAAAGAACCTCCCATGCCGCTGTGAGCATGGAAGGTTCTTTTGTCTGTGCGGCGCATCGCTTGACTGCCGATGCATATTCTATAGAGGTTATTTTTGTTTGCCGAAGGCGACAATTCCTTTTTTGCTGATCTCCCTCTGTTCGAGCTTTTGGAACGCCGCTTCCATCTCCTCTGCAGGGAAATAATCCGAAATATAGTCTTTCAGCACCACGTCTCCGGACTGCATCCAGGAAAGAATCTGATCGGTGACAGCCCCTTCCTCCTTCTTGCTGGGGAACTGCTGGAAATGCAGCTGCCAGTTGTACGGCGCATCCTTCCATTCAAGCTGCATGGCCATGTCCGGGGAAATCCCATAGCAGCAGATTTTCCCGTTGTCCCGGACCATGGTCATGGCCTGATTGATGATCGGCAGGAAGCCGACCGCATCGAGCACATAGTCCACGCCGCCCGGGCAGAGCTTCCTGACTTCGTCCTGCGGGCTGCAGGTCGTGCTGTCAAAGGCTGCATCCGCCCCCTGGGTCAGCGCGCTCGCGAGCTTTTCCTTTCGAACATCAAAGGCGATCACGCAGCCCACGCCGAGCAGCTTCATGAAATGAATGAAGGTAAGCCCCACCGGGCCGCAGCCGAAGACCGCCACACGGTCACCGCGGGAAATCCCGAAGCGGTGGATGGCGCTGAGCACTTCCCGGAGTGTCACGATCATGACCCCGTCCACGGGATCGACCCATTCAGGAAGCACCGTCTGCGCATAGGCGCATTCCGGGGCTTCGCCCTCCGGATACGCCTTCAGGTCATCGACCACCCCGTATTCGGAAAAAGCGCCCCAGGCCGAGGTCAGGCCCGGATAACGGACCGGATCATCCCCGACAAACGGCAGGAGAACCTTGTCCCCGATGTTGTAGCTGACGACATCCCTGCCCACGGCAATGACTTCACCGACGCCCTCATGCCCGAGCATGACCGGATACTGCTCCGGCTCAAACCCTTTAAACTTCCGGTGAATGAGTTTTGCATCCGTTCCATTGCAGATTCCGCATGCCACTGTCCGCACCAGCGCCTGCTTCTCGGTGTAAGCCGGCAGGGGCACTTCTGCTCTTCTCAGTGATCCATCCTTCTCAACGATCAGTGTTTTCATGGTATCCGCCATCTCTGTTCACCCTTTTAGAATTCATTGATCAGTGCTTCATACACGCGGTCAAACTTCTCCTTCACGCCGTCATAGACGGCTGCTCTTTCCTCGGCATAATCCACTGTGCGGTTGGCCTGGACAAACCGCTCGGTTACCCGGAAATCCGGGAACAGTCCGCAGCCAACCCCTGCAATCACCGCAGCGCCGAGGGAATTTGCGTCTCCGGGCAGATCCGGCACATGCACCCTGGCCCTGAACACATCCGCAAAAATCTGCTGCCATATCCTGCTCGAGGACGCGCCGCCGATGAGCGTAACATCCCGGACCGGCATGGTGTCGCGCAGCGCGCTCACGCATTTGTCCAGGTTCATGGCTACACCTTCCAGCACGCTCCTGAGCATGTCGGCTCTTGAGGTGTCCGCCGTCAGACCGAAATACACGCCTTTCGCCCGGTCATTCCACCTCGGCGCACGCTCTCCGATCAGGTACGGCAGAAACAGCACGCCGCCGCTGCCTGGCGCCGCCTTTTCAATCTCCTGTTCAATCACCTGATAGGGGCTGATGCCCTCTCTCTCCGCCTTTTCCACTTCCGCCGTGCAGATCGTGTTCTTCAGCCACGCATAACTGCCGCCTGCATACTGCATGGTGCCGTTGGGTGAATAAAGTCCCGGGACCGCATGTGCCCAGCACATCATTCTTCTCTCCGGGTCAAACAGCGGCTGCTCCGTGGTTGCCGCCAGCCAGGCGGAGGTTCCGATGCAGCAGTAGACATTGCCGGGCGTCACAGACCCTGCCCCGACATTGGCGGCCACACCGTCACCGGCACCCATGACCACCATGGTCTTTTCCGAAAGACCAGTCTCCTGCGCCGCCTGCGCTGTCACATGGCCCACCGCATGCGTGGAAGGCACGATCTCCGGCAGTTTATCCCCGTCCAGCCCGGAGCAGGCCACCAGTTCATCGGACCACTTCAAGGCCTTCAGATCAAAGCATTCCATGCTGTTGGCGTCTGAAACATCCGTCAGGCACTTTCCGGTCATCTTCAGCACAATGTAATCCTTGGCATTAAGAAACTTCCAGGTGTTCTCATACACTTCCGGTTCCTGTGACTGGATCCACATGGCCTTCTGCATGCCGTAGGAAGAAATGTTCCGGTGCCCTGCAATGGAAAAGAAATGCGCATCATCCATCTTTTCCCGGATCTGCGCCACCTGCTGATCCGCCCTGCGGTCAGCCCAGATGATGGCTCGCCGGAGCGGCCGGCCCTCGCGGTCAATCGGGAGGCATCCCATCATCTGACCGCTGAAACTGACAGCAGCAATGTCGTCCGGCGAAACCGCACTCTTCTTCAGCAACTCCCGGGTAGCCATGCAGACCGCGCGCCACCAGTCATTCGCATCCTGTTCCGCTCTGTTTCCGTCACTGTAGAGCGGATAGCGCTCCACCGTGTTGGCGATCATCCGCCCATCCTCTGAAAACAGCGTGGCTTTATTTCCGGATGTTCCGATATCGTGGGCAATCAGATAGACAGCCATGTCTTATCAATCCTCCAGGTCCAGTTCCGCCATGGTGGCCGGCATCTCATGGCTTTTGTTCACCTTGGTTTCATCGGTCACCAGGTCAAAACAGCTCGCAATGATGCGTCCGTTCCAGATGATCGGTTCGCCTGGCTGATCCAGCTCACCATGGAACCCGTCGCAGTCCGGCGACTGGGCCACGCGGTGCACGGTCCGGTCCGGGTCCACGCAGACGATCGCATTTTTGTTGAAATCGGCAATATAGAGTTTCCCGGTCTTCGGGTCCATGATCATGCCGTCGGTGGAATTGAGTTCAGCCGGATTCTTTGCGTAGAGTTCTCTCTCCACATAATCCCCGTCGCGGTTCAGGAAAATCCGCCAGACTTCGCCGTCCCCGTAATTGCCCACCAGCAGGTTTCCGTCATTGTCCAGGGTAATCCCGTCCAGGCCATACACGCAGACCGGGTCATGCGTGATGAATGTCGCAAAGATATTCCTGTCTTCCAGAGTGTTGGTGATATGCACATCCCTTTCGTCGAGCGCAAAGCGGTACACGCAGCTCATCAGTCCCCGGCCCTCGGTCGGGACTTTGGTCAGATAGCTCTGCGTCACATACATATACTTACCGCGGATCCGGATGCCGTTGGGATGTTCCATGCCGTCGGCCACTGTATGCCAGGCTTTGACCTGCCTGTTTTCATCGAACTCGATTTTCAGAATGCGGCCTTTGAACATCAGTTCCGGCTTTCCGCTCCAGCCCTGGTTGTCGCAGATATACAGGTCAAAGTTGCTGTCAAAGGCAATGCCCATGTTCCGGGCAATCCCTGTCTCGGGATGCACAGGGACATCGAACCATTTGGTGATGTTTTTGTCCCGGTCAATGCGCACCACGCAGCCCGACATGTCATCCATCGCATAGTTGGGGCAGGACAGAATCAGATCACCGTTTCTGTCAATCTCCATGCCGTCGGGTGTGCAGACATACGCTTCCGGAAGAAGTGTGAACAGTCTGGATTTCTGCATTGCAATCCGCCTCCTTATTGTTTCTGAGCCCGCTGCCTGTCAAAGCCTTCCAGGATCACAGCACTGCTGCTGGTCCCGATGCGCTCAGCCCCGGCATCAATCATCGCCGCGCATGTGGCCCAGTCCCGGATGCCGCCGGCTGCTTTGACTTTCACCGCATCCCCGACCGTCTCCTTCATCAGACGGATCGCTTCCACCGTCGCGCCGGATGTCCCGAACCCGGTACTGGTCTTGATAAAGTCAGGGCGGACTTCCTTTGCAATCTCTGCGATCTTCCGGATTTCCTCATCCGTCAGATAACAGATTTCAAAGATCACCTTGCACAGGACATTCCTGCTGTGACAGGCTTCTGTAATCCGGATCATTTCATCCCGCAGGAGGTCATACCGTCCCATCTTGGCCCAGCCCACATTGATCACATAATCAATCTCCTGTGCGCCGTCCTTAATGGCCTGGCAGGTTTCCTGCACTTTTTCCTCCACCGTCGTCTGCCCCAGAGGGAAGGAGATCGCTGCGCCGACATGAACCGGCGTTCCTTCCAGAAGCTGCCGGCACAACTTGACTGGAGACGGATTGATCGCCACCATGGCATATCCGTTCGCTTTGGCCTCGGCGCAGAGTTTTACGAAATCCTCATCCGTCGCATAGGCTTTCAGGTTGGTATGATCGAACATGCCGGCCAGCTGTTCCCTTGTGATCGTTCTGCTGTCCATCCCTGTTTCACTCCTCTTTCCTGCTGATTTTCTGCTTCCACGCATCCGCCATTACAAATGCGGCCTGAGCTTCCGCCGAGGTCCCCTGATGCGCAAAGTCCGGCGCGCCGCATACATTGTGAATCATCCCGAACCGGTCAATATCCTTTTCTGCCGAGGCGACAATCGCGTCCGCTGCCTGGAGACAGGTATCATCCAGTTTTCCCTCTGCAATCCGCCGATAGACCGCGGCCGCCGTCATCAGGCCGGCCGTATGGTCCTTAAAGGTGTCCGGTTCATCCAGAACATCATGGAACGTGTCATCCTCTGTCCTGTACCTGAGCATGCCGTCCAGGACAGAATCAAAGAGACGGTCCGCGTCCTCTGCAATGTCCTTCCTGCCGTCTGCCTCCGCAAACGCGGCGACGCGGGCAATGCCCATGAGTGCCCAGCCTGTCCCGGTCGCCCATCTCTTCCGGCGGACAAAGGTGCCGCTCCCGGCATCCCAGATATGGAAGAAGACATGGGTCTCCGGGTCCAGAAGATACCGGACAAACCCGGTCACCTGACACCATGCGTCATCGATTTCATGCATGGCCGCCAGAAACGGCGGCACCATGTACAGTCCGTCAATCCAGACCTGCTGGTCCTGCTTTCCATCCTCTGTCTTCATATTCCTGTGACAGATGACGCCATCCGCTGTTCTCGGCGCTGTTTCCTTCAGATACTGCAGCATCCTCGCTGCTCCATCGCCGCATTCTTTCAGTCCGAAGCGTTCAGACGCTCTCAGGCAGATTTCCCCGGCGGATGCCGGATCCGCTGAATCGACGCGTCCGCCCAGCATGCACAGCCTGCCCAGGCGGTCCTGGCGCTTGACCGAGTCCAGGGCTGCCGACACCCACAGGTTCTCTTCCCCTGCTTCAAACAATGCCTGGCCGCATACGCCCTGTTCCCAGGGATGACGCTGCATGGCCAGCATGGCATGCATGACATTTCTCGTGATTTCCCGCATAGTTGCTCCCGTCCTGCATATGATTTCAAAACAGGCGGTCAGCATCCCGCTTCCGCGCGATGCGCCGCCCGCCTGTTCTTATCTGGTGATTTCGTCTATGGCATCCAGTTCTTCCTGCGTAAACGCCGGCCCGTGAATGCACTGCACATTCTCCACGACCTGTTCCGGCCTGCTCGCTCCGATGAGCGCAGAGGTGACTACAGGATCCCTCAGCACCCACTGCAGCGCCATCTGATGCAGTTTCTGACCACGTTTCACCGCGATTTCATTGAGCGCTGTCAGTTTTTTGTTGAGTTCCTCCGACAGCGCATTCTTTGTCAGATAGCGCGGATCATGCGCGATTCTCGAATCCGCGGGAATCCCGTTGACATACTTGCCCGTCAGCAGACCCTGCTGGAGCGGTGCAAAGCAGATGCAGCCCACGCCGTTTTCCCTGAGCACATCGGTCAGTCCGTCCTCAATCCAGCGGCTGAGCATGGAGTAGTTCGGCTGCTCAATCAGGCACGGTGTACCCAGTTCCTTCAAGATCGAGAACGCCTTCTGCGCCTGCTCGGGGCGATAGTTGGAAATACCGACATACAGCGCTTTTCCGGACCGCACGATCTGATCCAGAGCCCCCATCGTCTCCTCCAGAGGCGTTTCCGGATCCGGACGGTGATGATAGAAGATGTCCACATAGTCCAGATGCATCCTCTTCAGGCTCTGATCAATGCTGGCCATCAGATACTTCCTGCTGCCGAAATCCCCGTAGGGTCCCGGCCACATATCATATCCGGCCTTGGTCGAGATGATCAGCTCATCCCGGTACGGACGCCAGTCCACATCCATATGCCTTCCGAAATTCCGCTCCGCTTCACCGTAGGGCGGTCCGTAATTGTTGGCCAGGTCAAAATGCGTGATGCCCTGATCAAACGCGGTGCGGAGAATCTGCTGCTGTGTGGAAAAAGGTGTGATGTTTCCAAAGTTGTGCCACAGTCCCAGCGAAAGGGCCGGCAGCTTCAGGCCGCTGTTCCCGCAGCGTCTGTATTCCATTTGATCATATCTGCTTTCCGATGCAGTATATGTCTTTGCAATATTGTCAAATACGGTTGGCATAGCATTCACGCTCCAGTTTTCTTACATCTTCTCAGATTCCCGCAACCAGAATGATCAGCGGCAGAGTCAGGATACACACCAGCATGGTGGCCGAGACACCGGCAATGGAAAACTCGACATCGCGGTCATATTTTTCCGCAAACAGCTGCGCAGCCGACGCCGACGGCATTGCGAAGGACAGAATCGTCACACCCTGCACAACGGGATCCACTTTCAGGAAATGGAAGACCGCCACTGCTGCAAGCGGGATCACCAGCATCTTCAGAACCAGTGCAGCCCAGAGCCGGAGTTCACGAAGAATCGGCAGGCGGATCATATCCAGCCTGGCACCGAGCAGCAGCATGGAAAAAGGTGTGGTCAGTGAGCCCAGCTGTTTGACTGTGCTCAGGGCAAAGGAAGGGAGTCGTATTTTCAGCAAAAACAGCAGGGTGCCGATCACAGAAGCAATCAGTCCGGGATTGAGCATGCATTTGAGATTTTTCAGACTGAAATCCAAAAAGAGCAGCACGCCGACTGTCCAGAGAACAAAATTGAAGGCCGCCAGAAACGCTGCCAGGTACAGCACCCCTACGGATCCGTACAGGGCCTCAATGATGGGAAGCCCGACAAAACCCGCATTGGGCATGACAGCAAGCAGTGTAAAGACCTGATTGTTCCGGTCTTTAAACAGTCCTGCGCATCCCCACCCCAGAATGACCATCAGCAGAAGCAGGAGCACCAGCGTAAACACAAACACGATCAGAAACCCCTGCAGGCTCTCTTCCGTACAGTCCTTCTGGGTTGTCATCAGGATCATCGCAGGCCAGGCTGCTTTCAGGGTAATGCTGTTGACGCCCTTGATGACCTCATTGGTGAAAACATGGATGCGCCTTAAAATCCAGCCGACCGCAGCGATGCAGAACAGCATCAGGATCTGTGGTATGACCGTCTGGATCTCGTCCATACAGCATCACCCTTTCCTGATTTGCGTATACAGGTCGTCCCGCGGCGGCCATGCGCCGCGGGACGCAGAAACGAGATACGATCAGTTGCCCTTGTAGCGGTTGTACATTGCTGTGTAGATTTCCATGTAGCGGGCAATATCCATGTTCTGGATATCCGCAACATACTTGTCCCATTCATCCAGGGAACGGTCGCCGGTGATGAACTTGGCGATGTTTTCGTTCAGGTAGTTCTGGATATCTGTCCACAGATAATCCATTTCCTCAGCCTCTTCCGGCGTCGGGGAGAAGAGCTCCCAGACTTCCTCAGGCAGGTACGGCCTGTATTCGTCCATCAGTTCCGTGGATGTCCAGTAGGTTTCAGCGCCCTGATAGGTTTCATCCGTCCAGGCACCGCAGCCGCTCTGGAAGCCCATGTACTGAACGCGCTTCTGGGTCAGGGTCAGGCCGTTGGGATCGTGGATCATCTCATCCTTCCACTGCGGCTTGCCGTTCTCATCAAATTCGAAGGTGACGCCTTCAATGCCCATGTTGTACAGAATCTGTCCGTCCGGGCTGTAGAAGTAGTCTGCCCACTTGACCAGTTCATCCACATACTTGCTGTCCCCGCTGACCACGAAAGCACCAAGGCTGGCGATCAGCTGACTGCGGCGGGTGTATGCCTTATTGCCGTAGTAGTTTTCCATGACAGGGATGCAGCGGAAAATGTCCTGATACACAGAACCGGTGTTGGTGACAAAGTCGCCGTGTGCACCGACAATACCCTGGGTGGTTTTTGCCACGATCTGCTTGGAGGAGGTGTTCTGGAAGGTTTCAGGATCAATCAGTTTGTCCTCATACCATTTGTGGACAACCGTCAGCAGGTCCTTAAACTCCTTGGATGTCGGAATAAACCGCAGGCAGTTGTTCTCATAATCCCAGTCCACATAACGGTGGCCGGTACCACGATTGCCCAGCCCGAAGAAGGTGTACAGGATCGGCAGGAAGTGATAATCGTTATAGCGGATGATGAACGGAATCTCGTTGTTGGGATCTCCGTCTTCATTGGCATCATTATCACGGAAGGCATACAGCATGTCTTCGAATTCCTGGAAATTGGTCGGCATTTCCTTGCCGACAGCCTTCAGCCAGTTGGGATTGACAAACAGTTTGTTGGTGAGCATGTTGTCGCCCAGCTTCAGGTGCGGGAATGCATAGATCTTGCCGTCCGCCATTCTGAGGCCGCCCTCGAGGGACGGATTCTCTTCGATGACTTTCTGCAGCCAGTAGGCATTCTTTTCATAGGCTTCTGTCAGATCGGCAAACATACCGGCCGATCCGTACTTGACCAGCGTGTTGTTGTCCAGTCCGCAGGCATAGATGATGTCCGGGAGATCACCGGATGCAAAGAGGATGTTCAGCGTTTCCGCCTGGTTGTCGGTGGGAACGTCGGTCCAGTCCACTTTGATGCCTGTCCATTCAGCATATTTCTGCCAGGCAATCATTTCATTGCCGATACCACCCTGCGGGCTCTGCAGGCAGTAGCCGGTCACTTCGATGGGCTGCTCAACGATCGGCAGCGACCATTCCTGGGCGGTGACATCTGCCAGCGCCGTGCTCATCAGTCCGGCCGCCATAAGCAGAGCAAGGATCAGGGAAACGAGTTTCTTCATTTGGGATACCCCTTTCTTTGTTTTATTTTTTCAGGCTTCTGCCTGATCGGTTCGAACAATTCGTCGGTCAGCCCTTGACGGCACCGACCATGACACCCTTGGCAAAATAGCGCTGGAAGAAAGGATACATGGCAATCATCGGGACAGATGAAATGACGATAATGGCATACCGGATGCCTTCAGCAAGGGCCAGGCGGTCATTACTCGTCATGGTCGCGCCGTCTGACATCATTTCATTGACCTCGTTGGCCACAAGGACCTTTCTGAGCACGACCTGCAGCGGCTGCTTGGATGCGTCGGTGATGTACAGCAGGGCATTGAAATACTCATTCCAGTGTCCGACACAGTAATACATAAACATGACGGCCAGAATTGCCTTGGACAGGGGCAGCACAATGGTGATAAAGATTCTGATCTGGGAAGCACCTTCAACACAGGCCGCTTCCTTGAGCTCGGTGGGAATGGAATTTTCAAACGTGTTCTTCATGATCATGAAGTTTGTCACACCGATGGCATTGGGAATCACAATGGACCACATGGTGTTGAGCATGCCGAAGTTTTTCACGACCATGTATGTCGGAATGAGGCCGCCGGAGAACATCATGGTAAACATAATCATCTTGGAGAAAAATTTCCGCCCGACCAGCCTTTTCTCCGACAGCGCATACGCGCCGATAGTTGTCAGCAGCAGATTCAGCCCGGTGCCCACCGCCGTATACAGAATGGAATTCAGCACGCCGCGGTTCAGTGTGCCTTCCTGGAATACTTTGTTGTAGCTCATCAGGGTCGGTCTGACCGGCAGCAGCATGACCTGTCCGCTGAGCACAGCAGACGGCGCAGAGATGGAACAGGATACGACATAAATCAGAGGGTAGAGGGTGAACAGGAGAATGAATCCAAGAATAATCCCCACACCGATATCGATCGCGAGATCGCCCCGGTCCCGGACTCTGCGGCTGGTACCCTTCAGTTTTTTACCGTTGACTGTCACATTGCTCATCGATTCTCCGCCCCCTTACCACAGGCTTGTCTCACTGACACGGCGGGAAATCGCATTGACAGTGACCACAAGCATTGTATTGATCACGGAGTTGAACAGGTTCACAGCCGTTGAGTAGCTGTACTGCCCTTTGAGAATACCCTGCTGGTAAACATAGGTGGTAATGACATCGGATTTGGCCATATTCAGGTCGTTCTGCATCAGGAGCACTTTTTCATATCCGATGTTCATGACTTTTCCGCAGTTGAGAATCAGCATGGTGATCATGGTCGGGGCAATGCAGGGGAGCGTCACATGCCAGATGCTGCGAAGTCTTCCCGCTCCGTCCACCCTGGCCGCTTCATACAGGGATACATCCACAGAGGAAAGGGCGGCCATATACACCACAGCGTTCCAGCCGGTCTCCTGCCAGATGGAGGAAATGATGTACAGCGGGCGGAACCAGTTTTCCTTGGTCATAAAGTTGATGGACTCTTCGATGATGCCGGCCTGCTTGAGCAGAATATTGATCAGGCCGTAATTGATGTTGGTCAGGGATGCCACCAGACCCACGACAACAACCGTTGAAAGGAAGTGCGGCGCATAGGTGATGGTCTGCATGATTTTCTTTGCCTTGCTGTTCCTGACTTCATTGAGGCACAGAGCCAGAAGCACAGGGGCCGGAAAGGACAGGATCAGTGTGCCGAAGGACAGAACGATCGTGTTGACAATCATCCGCTCGGCATAATAGCTTCCAAAGAAACGGGTAAAATGCTTCAACCCGACCCATTTGCTTCCCCAGTATCCCAGCCTCGGCATAAAATCACGGAATGCGATCTGAATGCCGACCATCGGAAGGTATCGGAACAGTACGAAATATGCCACCACCGGAATCAGCAGCAGATACAGCTGCCAGTATGTCCGCAGTGATTTCTTCAGTTCTTTCAGTGATGCCTTCGCATGCAGCTTAGCCAACTGAATCACCTCTCGCGACCTTCATCCTGTCGGATCAGTCCTGAATCCTGTACAGTTTCATTGCATTGCGGTAGAGAATCTGTTCCGCAATTTCCGTGGCCTGATTTTCCGCCAGAAGTCCGTGGGATACAAGCTTGTCCATGACACGTGCCAGGGAAATCTTTGCCACCTTTGCCGCCGTCCATGCCATTTCAGCATGATTGTGCTGGCCCGTACCCAGCATGATTTTGTTGTGCGGGGCCATGGCAATGACTTCCTCGAGAATCTGCTCCATATTGAGACTCAGCCACGGAAGCGACCAGCTGATGTCGATCCAGACATTCGGATAGCTGTGCGCCACCAGGGCGGAATGGCGGATGTCCGGGAAATTGCCATGCAGGAAGCAGATATGCGCAGCATAGAACCGGTGATCCCGCATGATCGGTGCAATACCGATCGGATCTGTTTTGCTCTTCAGATCGTGTGGATTTCCCGTACATCCTGTATGAATATGGACGGAGAAATTCATTTCCTGCGTCAGCATCAGGACTTTCTCAAACATGACCATATAGACATTTTCAAATGCTGTCTGATCACCAGCTTTGGCCGCTGCAAAACTGGCCTTCGCTTCTTCTTCCTCTGTGACATACAGGGGACGGTAGCGGATTTCAAAAATGTGGCACTTAATGCCGATAAATCCTTCATGGATTTTTTCACGAATGCCCTGAACGAACCGATCCCTGAGTTCTTCATAGGTTGAACATTCAGCCAGCAGTTTTCTGAAGAACGGATCCATCTGGAAGAGACGGTAAATCTTTGTCGGGAAGCAGCCCAGCGCGGGATCGCCAAAAGGCGCGCCGTCATCAACCACTTCACCGATGATCTTTTCCTCTTCATACAGTTCTTTCGCCCAGCCATAACCGTCCTGGGCCGTACGCTTGTTCCGCTCACGAATCACGGCTTCCGGTGTTGCCTCGCAGCCGAACTTTTTCGCCAGCAGATTCACGACGACTTTCACAACGCCCATGTTCATGACCGTTTCTTCATACTCCGGCGTGCAGTTCGGAACCTCTGCAGAAAGCATGAGAGGCTGGTCGGTCGGATTGATGGGTCCCCACCCATGCATAAAGGCAATGCCCAGATCGATCGGCTTAATCTCACGATTGGACACATCAATGCGATGGGTATGATTATCAAAGAAAGGAATGCTGGAAAAATCGAACATGAGTTTTTTCCTCCTCTTTTGCTTGTCATCGGGCCTATTCAGTTGATCGCACTTTTGAGTTGGCCTGATCATATCATATTGTTATAACATTTTCAAGCGTCACATCCTCTGTTTTTTATGAAATTTGTTTTAAAAGGTTGGTTTTGCATGTTTTTATCCATTTTATAATCATGCAAACGGCGATTTGCTCTCTTTTCTATTGCTTTTGTTATAACATTTGGTTATAATCAACCTATCGATTCTGTTCATAAAGGGGCTGTTCCTTATGTTTGATATGCCTCATGTCATGCAGGAGATCAATCCGAATGCTTCCTCCCCGCTCTATCAGCAGCTGAAAAAGGCGATCATGATCGAGATCAAAAGCGGAAAGCTGAAGCCCGGCGATGAATTTCCCTCTGAAAAAGAAATCATGGCTGACACCGGCCTGAGCAGAGTAACGGTCCGTCAGGCACTCAATGCCATCGCCGCTGAAGGATACCTCGACCGCAAAAGAGGCAAAGGGACGTTTGTTACCCGTCCGAAACTGGAGGCCAACTTCATCGCCAAACTGGAATCCTTTCATTCTGAAATGGAGCGGATGGGGATCCGGCCCAGCACCCGCGTGCTCCGCCTTGAAATTATCGGCGGTGATCCTTCCATCAATGAAGTGCTGAAAATGCCCCCGGACCAGCCGCTGGTCATCATGGAACGCCTCTGCCTTGGGGACGATGAACCCGAGTTTTATCAGATCTCCTATCTCCCGGCAAACCGGTTTGCCGGCATCATTCATGAAAACATGGAGGAACATTCGCTCTATCAGCTGCTCAATTCCCGCTTCGGCGCAAAAGTCTCTCACGTCAACCGCCGAATCGACGCCATCAACGCAGGAACAACCATCTCTGAACTGCTCAACATTTCCCGCAATGCCGCTGTATGCCGGGTCGAAAACATTGCATATGATCAGAAGGAAAGTCCTGTTGAATACAATTTCAGCTATTATCGCGGCGACCGAAATAAGTTCACCATGGATATGTATGCTACCTGAGGCAGGCCCGGCCTCTTTCCACCCAAAGCAGCAAACCCGGCTCTCCACACGCGGAAGCCGGGTTTTTCATGGCAGTTTTTCCGGCCATATGCTATACTTCTCCGTACATGTTGATCTCTGGAAGACAGACTTCCAATACAAATAGATCCAGCTGCCCGGTCCGGCATTCAGTCTCTTCTCTGACTGAGCGGATCCTTGGCAGCCGACAGGAACAACTGCATGAGGTGGACGAATCATGAACGATTATCTGCAACTGTTTGAAACCAGAAAGCTGGTTCTCATCATGAGCCTTCCCTGCAATGATCCGGCCCTGTGCCAGGCGGCCTTTGATGCCGGCGCGGACGCGGTCAAAGCACACATCAATGTGGAGCACCGCGCAAGCGGCACGCACTTCGGCCGTCTTGCCCAGGAACGGCCGGCGCTGGAAACCATGCTGGAACACAGAAAAGGTCCCATGGGTCTGGTTCTCGGGGGCAGTCCGGAAGCGGTCGCCCTGGATGCCCTTGAAGCCCGGGATCTGCCCTTTGCCTTCCACTCCGTGTATGCGCATCACATGCCTGCCTGGGCTGTCGGCGGAGGCGTTCCGCTCATGGCCGCATGCGACGGAAGCTATTCCCTCGATGAAATCCGGGATATGCCTGCCTGTGGCACCGATGTGCTGGAAGCATCCGTGATCCCCGGAGCAGAGTATGGCCAGCCCCTGTCCATGCGCGATCTTCTGAAGTATCAGCTGATCGCTCAGAATGTATCCGTGCCTGTTGTTGTGCCCACCCAGCGCGCCATCCGCACGGAGGATGTCGCAGCACTTGTGCGCACCGGGGTCAGGGGATTGATGATCGGCGCAGTCGTGACCGGCAGGGAGGCATCCACGATTGCCCGCGCTGTGGAAGCGTTCCGGAAAGCCATTGATGAGGTGTAAGATGCGTCTTGCCGTACTGCCCATCGATTCACGTCCCTGCAACACACAGTTCGTACACGAGCTTGTCCGCTGGGCCGGAGCCGAGTGCGTGATGCCACCGGCCCAGGCCATGGACGACTTTCACCGTCCGGCTCCCTATGCCATGACCCGGCAATTTCTGGAAACCGAGCTTTCCCTGTGTGATGCCGCCGTCATCAGTCTGGATCACTGGTGCTTCGGAGGCCTTCTGGCTTCCCGGGATGACCAGGTGACCACAGAGGAAGCGCTGTCCCGCGTTGCGGATCTCAGAGCGCTTCTTAGCGCACATCCGGATGTGCCGATCTATATGAGTTCGATCATCATGCGCTCGTCCATTTCCACGCTGAGCTTCCGGGATCTGGATGCCTATTATGCGATGACCGAATACTCTGTCGCCTCCGATCGTTTTGAGCGCTTTGCTCTCCCGGAAGACCGGGAAAAGGCAGAAAATGCCCGGAAGCGCATCCCCACGGACGTGCTGGATAAAGTGTTTCGCGTGCGCCGGAGGAATCTGCAGGTGAATCTTGCGGCCGTCGACCTCGCCGCGGAAGGCCTGGTCCGCTCCGTAAGCCTTCTGCAGGAAGACAGTCAGCTGTTCGGCCTGCATAAAAAGGATCAGCGCTGCCTCCTTGATAGAATCAACCAGACCGGCACAGACCGGGTGTATCTGCGCAACGGAGCAGATGAAGCCGGATGCGTATCCGCCCTGGAAGCCCTGTGGGCCGGCCGCACGCCTCTCCCGGTGCAGATTCTGTTTCTCGGCGCAGAGGATTTTGTTGCCCCGTTTGAAGACCGGCCTTTCCAGGAAAACATGGAAAGCGCCTGCCGGGAGATCGGCCTGGTCCGGTCAGAAAGCAGTCCTGTCGTCATCTGTGTCTGCTGTCCGCCGGAAGCCGACGCACCGGAACAACCGGTTTCTTCAGCCATTCTGAAAGTATATGCTCAGAAAATCGATGCCCTCCTGGAAGAAAACAGGCAGGTCTATCTGCTCGACCTGACCCGCGCCAACGGCGGAAGCCGGGAGCTGATCGGTGCAGTGAAAGATCCGGATCGTCTTTGCGGGTACTCGGCCTGGAACACCGCCTCCAATTCCATGGGCTCCCTGCTCGCCCAGGTGCTTTCCGACACACTGCACGGGCATTCCAACCGAGCATTTTACTGTGAGCGTCTGCTGGATGACCTGATCTATCAGGAGACGCTCCGCCCGGAGGTGCAGAAACTGCTCTCCGATCTGGGTGAGGATGTATTTTCCCTGAAAGACAAACCCCGCGCGGAAAGCCTGCTTCGCTCCCTGTATGACAGGGAACTGCCCGGGCTGTGGCCGCTGAAGACAATCCCGCGCTATACCGTATCCCTGCCCTGGGCCAGAACCTTTGAAGTCAGGGCAGATGTGCTTCCGGAGGAGGAAGACTGCACATGAAAGATCATGACATTCTCGTCGCCGGTGCCGGCGCATCCGGCATCTGCGCAGCCATCGCGGCTGCGCGCTCGGGAAAACAGGTCCTGCTCGTGGAAAAAAGCAGCATGCTGGGCGGCACGAACACCCAGAGTCTGGTCTGTCCCCTGATGGGCTTTCACGCCGGCAGCCATCAGGTGGTTCGGGGCCTCGCGCAGGAAATCGTGGACCGTCTTGCGCATCGCGGCGGTACCCTCGGTCATATTCCCGATCCGCTCGGCGTCACGGAAACCATTACGCCCATTGAGCCGGAAATCCTCAAGCAGGTCTATTTTGAGATGCTGCGGGAGGAAAAACGCATCACGCTCCTGCTCCACTCTTTTCTGACAGACCTGCATCTGGAGCAGGGGAAAATTCAGAGTGTCACCGCCGTCCACAAAGGCGGCAGCACCGTGCTCTCCTCGGATGTATACATTGATGCGACCGGCGACGCTGACCTTGCCGTCATGGCGGGCGTCCCGTATACGCAGGGCCGCGCCTCCGACGGTTTTGCTCAGCCCATGACCCTGGTGATGAAAATCGGAGGCGTGGATTTCTCAAAGGTTCGCAAAGCCATGAAGGATCGTCCGGATCAGTTTGTCCTGTGTGAAAACGCCGATCAGATCCCCTACATCGCGGTGTCCGGCTATTTTGATGCGGTTGCAGGAGGACATGAACGGGGCGAACTGACCTTCCCCCGCGACCGTGTTCTGCTCTTCCAGGGGATCCGGGAAGGGGAAGCCGTCGTCAATATGAGCCGTGTGGTCAAACGTCAGGGAACCAGTGTGACTGACCTGACGGAGGCTGAAATCGAAGGGCGTGCCCAGGCAGACGAGATTCTGTCCTTCCTCGTCAGGAACATTGATGGATTCCAGTCCGCCTGTCTCATCGAGACCGGCGCAGCCATCGGCATCCGGGAAACCCGCCACATTCACGGACAGTACACGCTCACCGAACGCGATATTCTCACCGGCGCAGAATTTGAGGATGCAGTGGCGATGTGCGGCTTCCCCATCGATGTCCACGACCCGCTGGGCAAGGAACTGTACTGGACACAGACTGACACCGCCAACTGCTATGACATCCCCTACCGTGTCATGCTCCCTGGCACCCCGGTCAATCTGCTTGTCACCGGGCGCAGCATTTCCGCCACCCATGAAGCGGCCGCCTCCGCACGCATTACACCCACAGCCATGGCACTGGGCGAGGCAGCCGGTATTGCGGCAGCACTCGCCGATGACGGAGATGTGGGACTCGTCAGCATCCCCGCCCTGCAAAAGCGGATCCGTGATGCCGGCGGTATCCCGGGAAGAAAGTATCTGTAAAAGCATAAGCAGTTAAAAGGACCGCCACAGTCTGCGGTCCTTTTCTGATCCATTCCTTTTTCAATTGTCGGCATTTCTTCTGTTCTGCAGTGCGCAGAAGTCCTTTTCGTTGTATACTCTTTTTGCTGAAACGACAATCCGACAGAAAGTAGGCGAAACATGATGCAATGGATTCGCACCGATTCATCCGTCCAGCAGCCCGTCTTTATCCGGCGTTTTTCGGCTCGCTGCGTGCTTCGTGCCGTTCTGGAGATCACAGGTCTGGGAATTTACCGGGCAGAACTGAACGGGAAACGTGTCGGAAACGATTATCTGACCCCGGGCTGGAATGACTATGATGCCTATGTACGGTTTCAGACCTATGATGTGACCGCACTTCTTGAAACAGAAAACGAGCTGCGCGTCACGCTGGGGGAAGGCTGGTACATGGGCCGCCTCGGCATGAGCAGCGGACCGATGCATCACTGGGGCGACCGGTTCATGATGTGGGCACGCCTGAGCCTGACCTATCAAGACGGAACTGAACAGGTCATTGAAACAGATGAAGACTGGAAAGCCTGTGCATCCGGTATCCTCATGGCCAGCCTGTATGACGGTGAGCATCGGGATGACACGTTCAAAGCATCGGAAGAACTGCCTGTTGAAGCCTTTGATCCCGGATACTGCCTGAAAAAACCGGTTTCTCCTCCCATTCACATCGTGACCGAGCTGAAGCCGACACTGCTCACGACTCCTGCCGGGGAAACCGTCCTCGACTTTGGGCAGAATTTTTCCGGCGTTCTTCGTTTTGAAAACTTCCTTCCCTTTGGAGAAAAGATTCTCCTGCAGACCGGCGAAGTGCTGCAGGGCGGCTGCTTTTACAGGGAAAATCTTCTGACGGCAAAGTCAGAGTTCCTCTACATTTCAGACGGTGTCCGGAAAAGCGTGGAGGAAGCGTTCACCTTTCACGGATTCCGGTATGTGAAAGTCACCTGCCGTCTGGATATCCGTCCCGAAGACTTCACCGGGGTTGTCCTCTCCAGTGATCTGAAGGAAACCCTGCGCTGCGAGACCTCCCACCCGCTGCTGAACAGACTCATGGAAAACGCGCGCTGGAGCCGGCTGAGCAATTTTCTCGATGTCCCTACAGACTGCCCTCAGCGGGATGAGCGTCTGGGTTGGACCGGGGACGCTCAGGCCTTCGCTGATACAGCCTGCTTCCAGGCTGACTGCAAAGACTTCTACCGGAAATATATGGAAGATCTGCGGATTGACCAGACCCGCTACTATCACGGCGATCTGCCCATGTTCTCCCCGTCACTCCGGGGAACAGCCGGCATCGGCGGAGCCGTCTGGGCTGACGCAGGCATCGTGATTCCATGGACGGTCTATATGCATTACGGTGACGAAGCGCTCCTTCGCGAAAGCTATCCGCTGATGCGGGATTATACCGAAGTCCGCATTCAGAAGGACCGGGATCTGGGATTTACCCATGTGCTGTTTGATGAATTTACGTTCGGCGACTGGCTTGCACTGGACGGGCTTTCCAGAAAATCCGTGTTTGGCGGAACTGAGGAATGCTTCATTCAGGGCGTCTACTACCTCCAGGCCGTGGAACTGACTGGGAAAGCCGCCCGGGTGCTCGGAAAGACTGAAGATGCCGAGCGCTATGAGCAGCTTTCCGCGGACATCCGGAACAGTCTGATGCAGGAGTATGTCACAGACGGCGGACGGCTCGCTCTGGACACTCAGACAGCCTATGTGCTCGCACTCCAGCACGGGCTGTATCATGACCGCCAAAAGATGGCGGACGCCATGAAAAGAAGGCTACGGCGCGATTTTTACGCCTTGCGGTGCGGATTTACCGGTGCCCCGCTCCTGCTCAACGTCCTCCTCGATTGCGACCTTGTGGACGAAGCATACCGTATCCTCCTCAGTGAGGAGTACCCGGGATGGCTCTATGAAATCCTGCATGGGGCGACCACGATCTGGGAGAGATGGAACTCGCTGGAGGAGGACGGGCGTGTCAGTGATACCGGCATGGACAGCTTTAACCATTATGCCTACGGCGCTGTCTGTAACGCTGTCTACACCAGGATCATGGGACTGCGCTGCGTTTCACCCGGCTGGAAAAAGGCAGAGATTGCGCCCAAGGTGCGCGGAGCGATCCGCCGCAGCCGCATCGAGCAGGAATCGGTCAGCGGTATATGGAAGACCGCATGGGAAATTGCAGACGATGGTTCTTTCTCGCTCTTCGTTTCCGTCCCCCATGGCTGTACGGCGCACGTTGTGCTCCCCGACCACCCGGAAGCGTTCGAAGAAGATGTGGGAGAAGGCGAACACCGGTATCAGTACATGCCCGCCAGAGACTATCTCCATCCCTTTGATGAGCACGCTCTGATTCTGGACATCCTGAGGAATCCGCAGGCTGATGCCATCTTCGCAGAACACGCACCCGGTCTGCATGCCCTGGCCTGGGATCCGGATTCAGACGTCCGTGCAAAACATCTGGATGAACTGTCCTGGGGCGTCCCAAGAGCACTTCGTGCACAGGCGGACGGACTGGGAGAAAAGCTCAGGAAAGTGGAACTGGCCTGACCCGTCGCAAAGAAGCATATCTGGAAAAAACCTCCGTCAGCCGCTCAAAAGGAGCAGCTGACGGAGGTTTTCTGTTGGTTCATGGGCACTGAATCATCATTCGTCCACGAACACAATCACACTTTTCTGCAGGAAGGAAGCAGGTACAGCAGAGCCAAACTTGGCGATGACGTCGTTGATGTTGGACGAATACACCGTTTCGCCCACCGTGATGTCGCCGTTGGCAATATAGGTCAGGGGCTGATCGTTCACGGTCAGAATCTCGCCCTTATTGGCCGTCACCTCTGCCCCGTTGTGAAGGACGGCAGCCGTGTTGTCTCTGCATCCTGCATAGTCCGCAGAATCCGGTGCGGCGAAAATCAGCTGAACGATGCAGTAGGGAATATTGGTGCTGCCGATCACCTTGCCCACATACAGCTTGCCATGATCCGGATCCAGCTGGCAGTCCGTGGTGATGTCTGCCCGGATGGTATTCTTTTCAGCCATCTGATAGCGCTGAGATCCGGTCAGACCGCCAACCGACACGGTGGCAGCACCGGCAGGCTTGATCACCTGCACGTTCATTTTCCCTTCAAAACTGCCGTTCGTCTGGGTTGTATTGGTGCCGCCCATGCCGCCTATATTCACGATCAGTTCAGCATCTGTTAAAGCCGCGCTCTTATCTTCCGCCTTCACCGTCATGTCATAGGTGGAAGTATTGCCGTCCATGAAAGCATAGCCTTCGCCGAGCATCGAACCCACATAGAATTCTCCGCCGTGAGCGCGAATGGTTTCAGCGTCGAGGGAAATCTGCGCATTGTTGACTGCACAGTTGCTGATCACATCGCTCCAGCCGCCTGCCACCAGACCGCTGACAGCCGCCCAGGCTGTCGCCCGGCTCTGTGCATTCTGATCACTGACTTTCACAGAAATCACGGGCTCATTCACTGTAATATTCTTCAGTGTGCTGCCCAGGTCAAACCCTGCCAGCACAGCCGCATAAGGCGTGGCATCCCCGTCCGAAGTCATTTTCAGGACCGGCTTGTCAATGACCAGGTCATGAATATTCGCCTTGGCCAAGGCTCCAAACAGAGCCGTTTCGCTTCCGGAATAGACACCGTCATTCCGCCACACCGCCGCGGCAGACTCCCAGGCTGAGGCATCCGCCGTATAATTGCCGATATTCAAGCCGGTCAGCGTGTGCCCTGCACCGTCCAGCGTGCCGCGGAATGCAAATGTCCAGTACGGTGCATTCACGGTTTCATAGGTGGAAAAGTACATGCCGACAGGAATCCACTGCTCACCGGAAAGATCGATATTATTGGCCAGAACATAACTGCCGTACAGGTCTTGCGCCATGGCTTTCAGTTCATCGGCGTTATGAATTTCAACAGGCTTTACCCAGCGTGCATAGACCGTCACCGTGGTATCCTTCGTGCTCTCCAGCTGATCAATGGCCATGCCTGCGCCGCCGTAGAGGCTGGATGAACCCGCGGCCACTTCATACGGAGATACGCCCAGAATCAGATCGTCCTTGGTCACTCCGGGCCTTGTCTGCCATCCGGCAAACGTATAGCCTTCCTTCACCGGGATCTCCACTTCAGGAAGCACGGATGCATCTGTTGTTTCCACCCTGGCGTATTCAGTGCCGTCCTCATCTGTGTAAATGACAGTATAGGTTTTGCTGACAGGAGCTGAGGGCTCTGCTGCCGCTGTTTCTACCCCGACTTCGACTTTCGGATGGCATTTCGTCTGGGTGTTGGGCTCGGTCACTTCGCAGCTCCAGGCACCGTCAGCGAGTGTCACAGAGATCGGATCTCCGCTCTCGGGCTTCAGTGTCAGTTCTGTCTCGGACACCCGTTCCCAGGTGCCCGTCAGAGATACAATGCCGGAATTCTCTGCATTGTAATCATAGGCTACAGTAAACGTATTGTCTGCGTTGACATTCACATGGCAGCCCAGCCAGAAATCCGCCAGGTCGTACAGCTCCATCCCGCTTTCGGGTGTGACCGCAGCAGCGGATGCTGCTTCTCCCCCGACTTCGACTTTCGGATGGCACTTGGTCTGCGTGTTCGGCTCGGTCACTTCGCAGCTCCAGGCACCGTCAGAGAGCGTCACGGAGATGGGATCGCCACTCTCGGGCTTCAATGTGAGTTCCGTATCGGACACCCGTTCCCAGGTGCCGGTCAGAGATACGATGCCCGAGTTCTCGGCATTGTAATCATAAGCTACGGTGAAGGTATTGTCTGCGTTGACATTCACATGGCAGCCCAGCCAGAAGTCAGCCAGGTCATACAGTTCCATCCCGGTTTCGGGCGTAATGACTGCGGCAGGAGCCGCTTCTTCCGCAGCGACTTCCACTTTCGGATGGCACTTGGTCTGCGTGTTGGGCTCGGTCACTTCGCAGCTCCAGGCACCGTCAGAGAGCGTCACGGAGATGGGATCTCCGCTTTCAGGCTTCAGCGTCAGTTCTGTCTCAGACACCCGTTCCCAGGTGCCGGTCAGAGATACGATGCCGGAGTTCTCAGCATTGTAGTCATAGGCTACAGAGAAAGTATTGTCTGCGTTGATGTTCACATGGCAGCCCAGCCAGAAGTCGGCCAGGTCATACAGTTCCATTCCGGTTTCCGGGGTAACTGATGCAGTGGTTTCCTGGGCAGCAGGTGCTGCTTCTTCCGCGGCCGGTTCCTCCGTTGCTGCAGGCGCTTCCGCCGTCTGCGTTGCCGCAGGCACAGCCGTGGCTTCCTCCTGAACCGCCCTGGTTTTGGGCTTGGGCTGCAGGAAACAGAACCACAGCACAGCTGCTGAAACGGCCAGCACCAGCAGGAAAATCAGAAGTCCCTTCCAGCCCGTCTTCTTTCCGGCCATGTTCAGGAGCAGAATGATGATGACAGACAGAATGACCGCGTTGAACAGAGCAACCAGTCCATACCAGTACGGCGTATTGTCGCTTCCCACCTTCACCGCTGCACTGTTCGCCTGGGTATAAAGGATGTTGTGGCAGGCTTCCCGCATCGCCTGACGCGCTGTATTGTTCGAGGAATCAATGCTCGCACCCATGAGGCACAGCATCATATCATTGCCGGCTCTCACTGCCAGATTGGCATCCATCCAGGACGTATTGGCCATAGCGGAGTCAGTCACCACCATGCCGGTAAATCCCCATTCTCCTCTGAGCACATCCGTGAGCAGGGGATGGCTTGCTCCGGCCCATACCGTGCCCAGGTGACTGTAGCTGGACATGATGGCGGTCGTTCCGCCTTCCTTCACGGTAATCTCAAAGGGTTTGAAATAGATTTCACGCATGGACTGCTCATTGGCCCAGACTGAAATACTCAGGCGATTGGATTCCTGATCGTTGAGAGCAAAATGCTTGGCATACATGTATACGCCCTGTGTGGCCGCACCTTTGACCTGAGCGGCGCCAAGCTTGCCGGAAAGGAGACCATCCTCAGCATAGTATTCAAAGTTTCGCCCGGAGAAAGGAGTACGATGAATATTCATGCCCGGAGCATACAGTCCAACAACGCCGTTGGCAATGGCTTCCGCGCCGAACACCCTGCCGAATTCCTCGACCAGTTCCACATTCCAGGTCGCGCCGATCACGGCTTCGCTGGGGAAGGACACACCGCGCAGGGAGCTGACAAGAGAGTTGATGCCCGCAGGTCCGTCCAGATCAGAGGTGGCAGGCTTGCCCACGCTGTCCACAGCAGGCGTCGACCAGCCGCCGTTTAAGATCATCTTTGCCATGTCCTCGTCCGACAGCTGCTGCAGAAGCTTCTCCCACTTGGGATCATTCCATGAAAGTCCTGCCATGTCGGTGAGGGTCAGGCCGTTGTCAGCATACTGTACTGCGGCATCATTGGCATTGACTGCATAAGACGCTTTGTTGGTGAAGGCATCCACCACCTGTGAGGAGGCTTCCTTGCCGTCTGTGCGGGATTTGGGGAATGTGCCTTCCCAGTCCGCACGGGACAGATACACGGTGATCTGACCATTTTCCACATCGGCAAAGCGGGTCACCGCGGCAGTTTTGTCCGTGGAGCGGGCTTTTCCTTCGCCATACGTCACGGTCGCGGCCACAGTATGCGTGCGGCTGTCGATCACTTCGTGGGAATTGTTCATCAGCTTGATTTCATAACTGCCTGCTTCCAGTACATAGCAGCCAGCACCGCGGCTGTCAAAGGAAGCCATGTCCTCCTCACGGAAGGAAATCGTCAGCGTCTGGGATTCACCGGGGTTCAGCAGGCGGGTTTTGGCAAACCCGGCCAGGACCACGTGCGCTTTCTCCATGCCGCCCTTCGTATACGGTACGGTGTAATACACCTGCGCCACGTCCTTTCCGGGTACGCTGCCAGTGTTTTCCACCTTCACCTGCATAATGATATTCCCGCCGCCATCCACAAAACTTTCAATGGACTGGCTGAACGTGGTATAGCTGAGACCATAGCCGAACGGATACTGTACGGTCTGGTCATAGTCAATGAAGCCATCCGCTGCGGCTGTCTCATAATAGCGGTAGCCCACATAAATGCCTTCAGCATATTCCACATAGTTGCGCTTGAGATTGCCGTAGGTAAAGCTGCCCGCATTGGTATAGGCAGGCGCGGTAGTCAGATCGTATGCGTAAATATCGGTCAGGCGGCCGGAAGGATTCACGCTGCCTGCCAGGACTCTGCCCACGGCATTAAAGCCCACAGCACCGGGACTTCCCACCCACAGGCAGGCATCCACGCCCTCCACGAAGCCCAGTTCCATGGCGTTGGAGGAATTGATGAGCACAATCACCTTTGCATAATTCTGTGCTTTCACCAGGTTCAGCAGGTCTTCCTCATCCTGCGTCAGCTCCAGATAATGACGTCCATCATCTGTCTTGCTGTAACCTGCTGCGAACATATCCATGGGCAGGTCACCGCCCTCGCCACCGATTCGTGAGAGCACGATGATGGCCGTATCCGCATAATCGCGTGCAGCTTTCAGCAGGCCGTCCGTATACTTCTCAGCAGGCACCTCGGCAGGAGTAAAGTTCGAGCCGCTGTAGCCGCCCTGCTTGGGTCGGCTGACACCGCTGTTTTTATAGAAATTCACCAGCTGCTCGTTCACCTGCAGCCCGGCATTGGTAAGGCCCTTCACCACATCCACATTGGCTGAGGTGTCACCGCTGCCGCTGCCCGTTCCTCCGTAAATGGGGTCAACGGAAGCATAGCCGAACAGGTTCACCTTTGTTCCCTCGGCAAGAGGCAGCGCATGGTTCTCATTGCGCAGCAGGACAATGCCCTCTTCTTCCAGCTGTTCCGCCATGCGCAGGCTTTGCTCTGTGGCATCTGCCACACTGAGGATCTCCGCGCTTTCAACAGACTTTTTGCCTGTCAACAGCGGATTCAGGTTCACGCCCATCCAGGATGTAATCATGGGATTCAGGGCGGCGCAGGCGATATTGACCGCCAGTGCGATGACCAGCAGCAGCGCGATGGCAATCAGCCGTCCTCTTTTGTTGGTTTTCATGGTTTCGTCTCCTTCCTCGGTGTCTATATTCTGCATAATTCATGCTTTATACATCCAGCTCAGTCACTTGCTTAGGATATTCCCGCATTTCATCCGGACTGTGCAGGGGGTTCCATACCTGAGCGAAGAAGGGATCGACCTTCGCCCTTGCTCCGTAATTCCAGCTCTTCCGCTCGCATTCCGGGCACCAATGGCCTCCTTCCAAAACGAGCCGGGGACTGGCATCAAAGGTGTGACCGAAAGCGCAGCGGAATTGCAGTTTGGATTTCCAGTCACCCTTCTGCATGGTATCAGACAAGCACGCGCCGCCTCGGAACTCCGCTGCACCTTGCATATCCGTCAGCGTTAATTCACTCTCCGGCTTGGTTTCATCATAGCCATGGTCGATGGGTACTACGGTATTCCAATCGGTAAAGTGTTTCATCTGGCTGACCTTTTCAGGGAGCGCTTCCCAGGCCTTTTTGCTGCCCCAGTAAGCGTCGATGTGATCCTCTACGTTGTCTTTGATAAAATGCATGGTGCCGTGCTCGCTCATCATCAGCTTCTTAAAGGTGTTCTTGATGATCCCGCCCATCAGCTTCTGCCCGCCGGGCAGTTTGCAGATGACGCGGGCCATGCCCTTGACCGATTTCACCTCGTTCAGGTAAGCGTCATAGAAATACTGCATACTGTCTGACCGGAAATGCAGGTAGTTTTCCAGCTTGTCTGAATCCAGATAATAATGGCCATGGAAATTCCGGGTGGCGGTATAACGGGGATCGATCACGGGATCAAGAGAAGTGAAGCCCATTTCCCCGTACATCTTTTGATACATGGTAAAAGTATCCACCCGGCAGCTTTCTCCGCCGCCGATGTTGTAAATATGGCCCCAGAATTCCTCCGGCAATGTCCCCTCTGCGTCAAAGGCGCACAGGTTGCGCATGGCCTTGCCGGAATCCCTGTCTGAACAATACTCCAGCACATTGTCCAGGCAGTTGTGGAACTGGATCGCATCCCGAATCTTCGCCATCGCCGGGCCAATGATGCCCGTCTGCCGCAGGCTGACCCAATATTTCAGGCCGCTTTCGATCACATAGCGTTCCGCTGCCACCTTGGACACAGCGTAATAGTCGAACATGCTGGGCTTGATGGGATCGCCAACCCGGCCCCAATGGATGGGCGGCATCCGGTCGCCGGTTTCAGCTACCGTGCCGATGTACACAAATTTGGTGATGTCATTCCGGCCCTGCTGCTGAATCGCTTCGATGATGTTCCTTGTAGAACCATAATTGTTTTTCATGGCTTTATCCGGGTAATAATCGGCAGCGGGAGAGACGAATGCAGCGATGTGCAGCACAATGTCAGCGTCTTCCGTACAGGCGGCTACGTCCTTTTTATTGGTCAGATCCCCCCAGACGATGCGAAGTCCTGCCTGGCTCTTGTACGGATCGAACAGGTTCCTGTTCTTTTCAGAATCCCGAAGGAGCAGCGTAACGTGATACTTTTCCCCAATGTCAGGCAGCATTTGCCTGAAGCTTTCAAACCCCATGCCGCCGCCCGCGCCGGTCATGAAAACCGTTTTCATGCTCATTCTCCCTTCATGGCAACGATGTTCTTGGCTTTTCCGTCCAGAATATCCACGCACAGCCGGATAGAATCGCCGATGGCAGCATCAATGTCGTCTTCCTTTACCCCCAGAGGCACGCAGCCCAGGCTCTTGTCAATGAACTGGTTGGAGCATTGCAGATCCGTAAACTTCAACATATCCAGTCCGCCCTCGATACCCTTTTGCTGCTGTTCCTTTTTAAGCTTCCTTCCACCAATGGCGTACATCCAGTTGGGAATCGTCACGATCTTCTTCTCCGGGCAGCCCAGGTATTTATGGCAGATCCGCAGCATTTCCTTCCAGGAAAGATTGTACCAGCCGATGGGATAACAGTGTCCGCCATGATTTCTTTCCAGCGCGCCTGCAATAGCCTGGCCTACCTGTTTTACCGTTACCATGGTGGAACCGCCCTTGGGCCACATGGTGACGCCCTTCATGGAGCGGATGTTTTCCACCAGGAACACCCAAACGGGCTTGCGGCCCGGCTGTGTGCCGAAGATATAAGGAAGCTCCAGAATCGCCACATCAAAATCTGGCCCGGCATAGCCCAGCGCCATTTTCTCCTGATCGATACGGCTGCGGATATAAGGGTGATATTCCGTCAGTCGCATCTGTGGCCATTCTTTGGCAAAATAAGAGAAGTAGGAGCCCAGCACCACCGTGTGCTTCACGCCGCATTCTTTTGCAATGCGCAGCAGACGGTTCAGGGAATCAATATTGTATTTCTTGAACAGATCATAGATGGGTGCCGGACCTTCCACCCGCTCATCCACTCCGGCGGCGAACACAAAGCCCTCACAGCCGACAAACATAGCACGCACTTCATCGTCGCTCATTTCCAGATAATTGCCGTAAGTGATTTCCATTTCAGGCGGCAGTACGGCCCCCTGCGGCAGCGGCGGCAGCGCAATCGCCTTTACCTGATGTCCCCGTGCAATCAGCTCCCTGGCTCCTTCGCTGCCCAGTAAACCCGTTCCGCCGATCATACAAACCTTCATGCTGCTCCCTCCTTATGCTTCCATCTGATAAATGCCGGTTGTCAATTCCTGAGCTTCCCGTCCGGGCAGGATCACGGTGGCTGTGCAATTAGCGGGAATCGAGAAGGTATAAACTGTTTTACCCTCTATGCGCTTCCAGCCGCTTTCCACCTGACCGAATATGCTGTTGTATTTCATACCCGCATGGTCAAAGTGACCGCCCGGACGAGGCGCAAGAATGAAATGATTTTCCCCATCCACCCGGACGCCGCAACAGGTGTCGAAGAGCCACTCACACACCGCGCCTTTGGAATAGTGGTTCAGGGAGCAGATACCGCTGTCAGACTTCGGCCCCTCCCAGCCTTCCCAGATGGTTTTTGCGCCAGCCTTAGGCATGGACAGCCAGCCTGGAATCTCCTCGTTCTCCAGCAGTCGATAGGCGTACTCGATATCCAGTTCTGCCAGCACGTACAGGATCATAGGTGTGGATAGAAAGCCCGTCCCTAACCGCCAGCCGTAATTGTCCAGCGCCTGAATCAGGCGTTTTCTTGCAAAGGCCGTTTGTTCCTCGTTCAGCAGATCCATGTACAAGGGCCGGACCAGCTTGGCCTGACGGTCGGTGTCCAGGGTGAAGCGGGGTTTTGTGACCATCTCCTGATAAGCCCGTTTCGCGCCTTCGCTGTACTCCCTCAGCAGAGGAATTGGCTCCGGCTTGCCCAGCAGTTCACAAATCTTCGCCATGATGCCCAGCACCCAGGCGGTGTAGGCGGTGGATTCCTCAGGGTGCGGCTCGGCAAAGTCTGTCCACACGAAGGCCCGGACGTCTTTGGGTTCAGCCCACTCACCGTAGCTCTGTCCTGCATTGACGGCGTACTTCCGGTTTTTCCGGGAGATGCCCAGAGGTTTGGCATAGATACCGCCCCACTTGCCGCAGCGGGAGATCATGAACCGGGCGTAGCGGAGCATGGCCTCAAAGCTATCCTCCAGGATGCGCCGATCGCCATATTTCTGATAAAAGCGCCAGGGCATCAGGATGCCCACATCCGCCCAGCCCACGGAGCCGTTCATGGGGGCCATGAACCAGTCCTCGTTGGCAAAGGGGGCGATCTGGGGCAGTTTGCCGTTCTTCCACTGCCGGTCAAATACATCCCGCAGGTGCTTCCGGGCAAAGGCTGCATAGTCCGCAAGATAACTGGCAGTGCCGAAGAATACCTGGCTGTCGCCGGTCCAGCCCATGCGCTCCCGGGTGGGACAGTCGGAGGGAATGTCAACGGAGTTGGATTTCAGCGACCACGTTGTTGCTTCCACGAACTGATTGATCAGTGGATTGGAGCAGCTGAAGGTCGTCGTGAAGGGAAAATCCGAATACAGGGCAATCTGGGTGAAAGCCTCCGGTTCAAAGGGAATCTCTGTCTCGATCAGGGCGTACTGAAAGCCTCCGTAGAAAAACTTCGGTTTGTACTCGTTGAGGCCTTCCCGGCAAGTGTACGTGAATTCCTGCAGGGGTGAGGCCTTGCCACGGGTGACGCACTGGATGTTCTTCTGCGTGAATTCTCCCGCGTCGTCCAGCATTTCGCCCAGGCGGATGAGGATCCGTTGCCCCTTGTGTGCATTCAGGCGGAAAGCCAGATAGCCGCACAGATTCTGCGGGAACTTCAGCACGGTTTTCCCGCTAGGTGTCGTGATTTTCTCAATAGGCTTGAAGCGCTCATGTTCCGTCACAGACACATTGTCGGAGGCAGTCAGGTTTGCCGTGAAGTCGCAGATCTTCGCTCTGCCTGAATACGATGGAACAAGGTTCGCATCGACGATCTCCCCGTCCTCATTGTCGGCAAAACGAATCGGGCCATCATTGCTCCACTGCCAGCTTCTATCGGTGACTATGGTCTGTACACTGCCGTCCACTGCGGTGATCTCCAGCTGGGCGATAAGCCGTGTCACCGTGCCATAGGTGCAGATGCGGCCCTTTGCCCCGCTTGAGCCCCGGTACCAACCGTCTGCCAGCTCCACGGTCAGCGCGTTTTCACCTGCTCGCACAAGCTCCGTCACGTCATAGGTCTGGTACTGAATGCGCTTGTGATAATCCGTGGAGCCCGGCGCAAGAATGAAAGTCCCCACCCTCTGCCCGTTGATGCGGGCCTCATACACGCCGCAGGCGGAGATGTACAGCCGGGCTTTCCGGACGGCCCCTGTGTCAAACACTTTTCGGAAGCAGTCCACGGGATAGCGTTTTTTCCGGCTGGGCTGATAATTGCCGGTGATCCATTTAGCCTGCCACTCATGGATGCCCATCTCGAAGATGGTGGATTCGCTCCACTCGCCGGGGACATCTTGCTCGTCCCACAGGCGCACCTTCCAGGTCACACTCTCCCGGTCGGAAAGGGGAAGCGGATAGTCTATGTGCATCGAGGAGGATGCAACCTTGCCGCTGTCCCACTGATCACAGACGATCTGATAGGCGGTCTGTCGGATGCCGTCCTCGCAGTTCCAGAAGAGGCGGGGGTGCTGCAGGTCAATGCCCATCGGATTGCACAGATACTCTGTTCTCAGGCGGATCGCTTTCATCGACTGGCCCCTTTCCTCGCCTTGATCTCTTCTTGCTCCCTGGCGATGTTCTTCTCCACATTGATGAACCACAGGATCACCGCCAGGATGATGCCAGTGAACACCTCCAGCCCCACAAAGGCGAAGGAGATCACCCAGTTGACGGAGTCAGGCTGCTGCAGGGCCACGGTCAGCACGCCATCTGCCGCGGGCTTCAGGTTCTCCAGCGCCACCTGGGCTGTCTGGCCATTCGCAGCCAGCCAGGAGGAAGCTTCTGCCACACTGTTTGCAGTGACAGGCGCGATATATCCCGATCCGGCCAGCATCCAGTTGAACACGCCGGTCATGATGCCCACCATGGCCACCGCGATGATGTTGTAGATCGACATGGCCGCGCCGTCCATGCGGATGTTCTTCCTCCACTCTAGGTGGTCCAGGCAGTCCGCAAACAGGGCCATGAATACATAGGCGCAGGGCAGCCCTCCGATGTTCTTGATGAACTGGCCCACGAGCACGATCACCAGGCTTGTGGGGAACAGCCAGCAAATCAGGCTGCCAATGGCATAGAGCACAAATCCCACCATGGTCACGTTCCGCTTGCCGAACTTCTTCGCCAGGGGCCACACGGCAAAGATGCCGATGCCCATTGGCACGCCGCCGATGACGGAGACCAGCATCTGGGTGATGCCGTCATTATAGGTGCCCAGCACATAGTTGCAGTAGTAAACCAGGCCCAGGTTCTTGAGGGTAGTGCCAATGGTGTAGACCAGGAAATACACATACATGAGCACCATGTATCTATCCGTGAAGAGGATCCTGATCTGCTGCCCGAAGGAGAGCTGGCTTTTCTCCTGTTCTTTCCCGGCATTTTCCTCCGTCACCCGCTCTTTGGTGAAGAAGTATTCCAGCAGTGTCAGCGGCAGGGCGATGATGGCCAGGATGGACATGAGGGTGATCCACTTGGACTTATCTACGCCGATCATGGGCATGATCACCATCGGGAACACCAGAGCGACCAATATGCCGCTCATCATGATGGTGGTGATTTGGTTGAAAACACTCAGGCCGCCCCGTGCGGTGCCGTCCCGGGTGGAGAGCGGCACCATCAGGTTGTGACTCATGTTGAAGATGGTGTAGGAAAAGGAGTAGAAAAGGTTGTAGCTGATCATCACCCATAGCGCCTTCACTGTATCGCTGCCTTCCGGCACAGTGAATAGCAGAATGGCGGTGATCGTCACCAGCGGCGCGGACAACAGCAGCCAGGGCCGCGCCTTGCCTTCTTTTGTCCGCGTCCGGTCAATCACCTGGCCCATGACGATGTTGGTGATGGCGTCGATCACCTTGGACACGATCGGAAAGACCGTCAGAAACATGCCTCCCCACAGGGGTGTCAGCTTCAGCACATCGGTATAGTAGACGTTCAGGTAGGTGGCCAGCACTGCGTTCAGCAGCAGTGCACCGGCAGGGCCCAGCAGATAGCCCAGCCATTTTTCTTTCCCGGTGACCGTTTCGGATCGGATCAGACTTGCAGGCAGTTTCATTGTGCATTCTCCTCCTTGGGCAGCGTTGGTGCTTTTACTGGTGACAGGAAACATCTGATTCCTCTGATCAGATGACCGTTGGTCATTTCCATCATGCCCCTGGCTACATGCCAAGGCATGCTCTGACCGGCAGACATGGACATGGAGCGCAGGGAATTGCTCTCAAGGATCCTCCTCAGGAACAGCGCGCCTTTCCTGGCATTTTCCTTTTCCGGACCATCCGGCATTTTTTCCGCTTTTTTCATCTGGCTTCTCGCAACAGAGAGTACTGCATTGAAGAGAATGCGGCCCATCAGGGACTGCTGCAGGTCGGTGAAGCGTGATTCCATTGTGATCGGGAATGATTTCGGGAGTGCAGGAACTGTATATGTATCGGGGTAAACGGTCCGGGCGTCTTCTTCCACAGTCACCGTGACCGTTTTGCTTTCCCCCGGCTCCAGATAGACCTTTGCGAACCCTTTCAGTTCTCCATCCAGATACAGCTGAACCACTTCTCCTCCGAAGCGGCTGCCGGTGTTGGTGATTGTCTGCGTGTAGGTGTTTCCTTCTTTATGCCATTCGCTGTGATTAAACGTCGTGTAGCTCAGTCCGTGCCCGAAGGGATAGCGCACAGGGATGCCGTGCTTCTGATAATACCGATAGCCAACCTCCGTGCCTTCGGCATAGACTTCCTGCGGTGTTTTTCCAAAGCTTTCATGACTCGGCACGTCCTCATACCTTATGGGCCAGGTCTCCGCCAGCCGGCCGGAAGGATTCTTCTCGCCGAACAGCAGCTGTGCTGTCGCTTCGCCGCCGTTCTGACCGGGCAGGAACATATTCAGGATCGCGCTGACCTTGTCGTTGAAGGGCAGTTCCACTACGCTTCCGCCAAAGAGCACAACCACCACTTTCCTGCCGGTCGCGATCATCTCGTCGATCAGTTTCAGCTGTTTTTCCGGGAGGCGCATAGTTTCCCGGTCGCAGCCTTCCGACTCATATTCATCAGTCAGCCCTGCAAATACCAGGATGGTGTCGCAGTCCTGAAGATCATGGTTTTTGATGTTCCGCTTTTCAAAGGCGTCTCTGACCGTTGTTACCCTGGTCGGATGGATCATCGAGCTGCCCGCGCCCTGGTAGCGCATGTTTTCGAAAAGCTCCCCGGTGATATGCAGCTTTTCTTTTCCAGTCAGGGGCAGAACCCCGTCATTTTTCATCAGCACCGCGCAGTCAGCTGCAATCTCCCCGGCCAGATCATGATGCGCATCCCAGTCCACCGGTGCTGTCTCAGCCGGCTGTACATAACGGTCAATCCATTTGAGAATATTGCGGCAGGCCTTATCCAGATCTTCCATGGGAAGCGACCCGTCCTTCAGCGCATCCAGAATCCATTTCCGGCAGATGGCCGTGTCGCCCGGCATTTCCAGGTCCAGGCCTGCTCTGATTCCGGCCGTCCGGTCATGCACTGCACCCCAGTCTGTCATAACAACACCGTCAAAGCCCCATTCACCGCGAAGCACATCCGTGAGCAGCCATTTGTTTTCGGAGCAGTACACACTGTTGATCTGATTGTAGGCACACATCAGTGTGGCGGGATGAGCATGCTTCACAATATATTCAAACGGCTTCAGATACAGATTGCGGATCGTGTTTTCCGATGCAACCGAGTTCCCCATGAATCGGTAGTTTTCGCTGTTGTTCATGGCAAAGTGCTTGACGGAGACGCCCACACCCTGGCTCTGCACGCCTTCCACCTCGGCCGCACCCATGACGCCTGCCAGATACGGGTCTTCGGAAAAATATTCAAAATTGCGGCCGCACAGCGGATTCCGTTTGATGTTTACACCAGGCCCCAGCAGCGTGTGCACCCCGTAGTGCCGGCATTCCCTTCCGATGGCAGCCCCCATCTTTCTGAGATTCTCCGGGTTCCAGCCGGATGCCGTGGTGACGGCTGTGGGAAAGGCTGTGGCCGGCTCACTGTTGCTGATCCCGTTGTCCCCGCCCTCTGCCTGCTTGCGCAGTCCATGCGGGCCGTCTGACATGCACAGAGACGGAATGCCGAGACGGGGAATGGGATTGGTATACATAAAATCGGTACCGGAAACCAATGCAGCTTTTTCCTCTGAGGTCATCTGCTTCAGTGTGCTTTCGATATCCATGGTTTGCCTCCTCACAGTCTGCCATGAACGGAACTTCCATGATGTCTTCATTCTATAATAGGCACATGTGAAAAGTATTGCATAATTGTGATATCGCTAATATAATTGTGATATGATTTTCCCGGAGGATGCACGTACATGAAAAATCTGGATCTTTCCTATCTCTGCAGCACCATTGGCAACCTGTGCGGCTTTCCCGTCAGGCTGTATGAAGGCGACGAGCTGATCCTCAAAGTGGATCATTCGGGTCTGAAATATGATCCCATCCTGTCCTTCCGGTCGGATCTATTTGCTCTGACCGATCATGTGGGGACGTATATCACGCCCCGCTACTATTTCTACGGCCTGGTCCGAAGCGGAGATACTCGGGTGATCCTCGGTCCCACAAGACAGCTGCCTGCCACAGAGCAGCAGCTGCGGGAACTGGCTTTTCTGAGCAATGTCCCAGCAGAAGATACAGATGCGTTTATTCAGACGATGCGTTCTCTGATCCCAATGTCATTGGAAAGTCTGCAGCAGATATTATGTACCATGAATTATGTCATGAACGGGGAGAAGCTCTCCCTGGAGGATATTGCATTGAACGAACCTGCAGAAATGCAGATTTCGCCTGCCGCGGTGAAGCCTGATGATGATGCGACCATCGATGAAGAAATCCACAATACGCTGGCGATTGAACAGACCTTAATGAACATGATCCGCAAAGGCGATACAGATGCCCTGAAAACCTGGCTTGCCTCCGCGCCGCCGGTTCACGCAGGAACCATGGCGCAGGAGCATCTGCGGCAATACAAGAACACCTTTATCGTCACCACCACACTGGCTGCCCGATCTGCAATCCGTGGAGGCATGAACGTGGAAGAAGCCTTGTCCATGAGTGACCTGCTGATTCGCAATTGCGAAGCTCTCCAGGATTTGCAAAGCATTCTGAGGCTGCAAATCAACATGCTTCTCACCTATACCGAGCAGGTGGAACACCTGCGCAAAGACATCCCGCCCACACCGCTTGCCATCTCCGTCTCCTCCTGGATACATCGTCATCTGAGCGAGCCTGTGGACACGGAAAAGCTCTCCCGGGAGCTTCATTATTCCCGTCCGCATCTCTCCCGCAGATTCAAAAAAGAAACCGGCATGACCCTGACCGATTACATTCTCACGAAAAAAAGCGAGGAGGCTGCCCGCCTTCTCGCCTTTACCGATAAAAGTCTGATTGCCATCAGCGATTATTTAGGGTTTTCATCCCAGAGTCATTTCACCCGGGTCTTTAAAAAGTACATCGGCATGACGCCGTCTGAATACAGGTCCCGCTGAACCAGAAGGCGCTTACCAGCTGCCCTCCCCATCCGGATTGACCACGGCCCAGAAAGCCGGTTTCGGATTGCAGGAAGCATCAAACAGCAGCGGATATTCATACGACCGATAGCTCATATTGTCCGTCAGACCCCAGACTTCCACGGCTTCTGTCTGATCGGCATACTCCAGCATCAGTTTCATGACATCCGCATATTTCTTTGCCTGTTTCTGGAAATCTTCCTCGGTGTTTTTGCTGACTCCCACATCCAGCTCACTGACCCGCAGTTTCAGCCCCAGCGCGGCCACTGCTTTGACCGCATTGGTGAGCATGCCCATGCCCGGCTCCCGCACGCGGTGATGCATCTGGAATCCGTAGCCGTCAATATTGCCCTCGGCCTGCAGTTTTTCCAGCAGCTGAAGAATGCCTTTCAGCTTGCCCGGATACGCCGTGTTATAGTCATTGTAGTACAGGAGCGTTCCCTCCGGGGCATACTTCCGGGCCAATTCAAATGCCCGTTCCACATAGTCTTCCCCGACCACCTCATACCACTTGGACTTCCTCAGGGCATGGGATCCGTCATCGATCGCCTCGTTCACCACGTCCCAGGAGACCACAACCCCCGGATACTGCTGCTCGAGCAGTTCCATTAATCCTGCAATATAGTTTTCCAGGCGGCCCAGCATCTGCTCCCGGTCCAGCAGCGGCTCAGACACAACATACCCCTCATGGAAGAATTCATCCTTTGTTTCAATGTGCCACAACAGCACATGGCCATGGACCCGGATCCCATACGCTTTGGCGAAGTCCAGCAGCGGTTTTGCGCTGTCGAGATGGACCGCCACAGCTGTCTGATCCCCGGTTTCAAGCACTTTCTTTTTGCTTTTGACCCAGTCGATCACGAAATTGGGTTTCAGCTCGTTTTCCGGGGTCAGGATATTGAACTGCTCTGCCATCAGCTCCATGGTCTGCATGTTCTGAAATGCTTTCCTCGGCGCAGCTGCCCCAAAATCGAATTTCCCCGCATACACATCCTTCAGCGACGGAATTTTCTCCCCTGCAGCGATCTGAATACAGCCCGTCAAAAGGCAGAGCGCAAAGAACAGCGCAAATATTCTCTTCATCGTTATGCATCCTTTCTGATTCATTTTTTATATCGCAAATGGATTTCCTGTTTTCTTTCTGTCAGGTAGTATACCATACTTCGGCATCATCTTTGAAGCTTTCCTGTCCGGAAAATCACGCCCGTCCACGGGCTCAAAACAACAGAAGCGGCTTCCTGCATGCAGGGAGCCGTTTCTGTTGAAATTCAATGATTCACTTTTCAGCTGTTGCATGGACTGGCAGCAGAATCCGCAGTTCAAACCAACCGTCCTGTGCATCGATCGTCGTGGATCCGCCGTATTTTTCCACAATGCGGCGGATGCTTTTCATGCCAAAGCCGTGATATCTGCGATCCGCCTTCGTGGTCGTCAGGTCTCCGTGCTCAAAGCGCAGGGAGCCCGTGTAGCAGTTTTCCACACGAATCCGGACAAACTGTTTCTGGCGTGCGACAGACAGATGGATCAGGCGTTTCCCCGGGTCATCCATCTTCATGACGCTTTCCATGGCATTGTCCAGCGCATTCCCGATCAGTGCTGAGAGGTCCAGCGGGTCCATAAAATCGAGTTCCTTGCCGTCCGCCACGCAGGTCAGACTGATCCCCTGATGCTGGCACTGAAGCGACTTGGCCGTGAGCATTGTGTCGAGCACTTTGTTCCCGGTTTTATTCTGCGCTTCATACGATTTGATTTCATTTTCCATGCGGTTGAGCATCTCGATCCCTTCCGGCGTGTTCGCTCCGGAGCGCAGAAGGGCAATCTGATGCTTGAGGTCATGGTATTTCTGATTGACCAGTTCCACGCTTTCCTCTGCCATGCGGTAATTCTCTCCCTGCATGTGCAGAAGGCGCTGGAGGTACTCCCTCTCCATGTTCACCCGCAGTTCGCGCAGCGTCATATGGTAGGCCATCAGGATCGCCATGCCTCCAAGGTCCACGCAGGTGCGGATGATGAAGATTTCTGCGGGGAAGCGGCTGGAAAACGGAGAGTCCTGTGAAATATAGCTCATATTGCTCAGGGCATAGGCCACCAGCCCGATCGTCAGGGCGATGGTCATTTCTTTCCAGCCAATCTCCAGACTGTCATTGTCTTCCTTATAGCGTTTCAGTATGAAATAGATGGTGCCGGCCACAAGGGTGCACACAGCGATCAGAAGGAGATTTCCGCCCATCGGCGTCATTCCCTGTCCGGAGGTCACGCCCAGATAATAGGCGATCTGCCACGCCAGGGACGCCATCAGCTCTCCCAGAATAAACGCCTGCACGGAAAAGTAAACCGCCTTGCACACACCGAACTCGCACATGGAGAATATATGAATCACCAGAATGGAAAAGACCAGCAGCATGCACGGAATGAAATACACCCTGTCCACGCCGTCCGTTGCCGTCATGAACATCATCAGCAGCGCAAAAAGCAGCGCCGACATCCCGGCAAAACGCCATCCGTGAAGTCTGCGCTGATTGAGAAGGGCCACAACCATTCCGCCTGTCCAATACGCTAAGGCATACCAATATCCCGGCGTGGTCATTTGCTCACCTCATTGATGTAATTGTTCAGAGCATCCAGCAGCGGTTTTTTCCGTGCACGGCTCACCTGTACGGGGGTTCCGGCCACCAGGGCGTCGCTGCCGGAGATACCGTCCACATATTCCAGGTTCACAAGACTGCACTTGCTGCAGCGGAAGAAGGCCGGATCATTCAGGCTCTCCTCAACCTCTGCCAGTGTCTCCTTGCTCTGGATATCGCCATTTTTCGTGTGATATACCAGATCATGGTTCTGAACTTCCACCCACATAATCTGGGAGACCCGGAGTTTCTGCATGCCCGAGCGGACCGGTACCATGCGGTACTTTTCCTGCCGCTTGCGCATCCGGCTGATCGCGCGCGCAATGCGCTGGGAAAACGAGAAATAGGTCACCGGCTTGAGCACATAATCCAAGGCGTCGACTTTATACCCCTGCATCACGTACTGGGGCATATTGGTGATGAAGATAATCACCACTTCTTCGTCCTTCTGCCGGATCCGCTCCGCTGCGCTCATACCGTCAAGGACGGGCATTTCGATATCCATCAGGATAATGTCATACCGGGCTGTGTAATTTTCCGCGATTTCGTCGCCGTCAGAAAAGGACGTGATCTGAAAAGACTCATCATGTTCACGCTGATACTGTGCCAGGTATTCCTCCAGCTGACTGCGATACCCGGCGTCATCCTCGACCAGAGCCACACGAATCACGGCTGTTCACCTCCCGTTTTTTTCTGCCTTTTCTGAGATTGTAGCATTGATGGATTCGAAAAACAAGGAAAACGACTAAAGGTGATCTCAGTGCATGCCGCTCTTCAGCATTTTCCGGAGCGCAGGAACAACCCTCTGCATGTGCAGTCGGACGCCCTCATTGCTCAGATGATTGTCAATCAGATAGAACCGGGTCGCAGGATACAGGCTTTCTTCCATGTTCAAAAGCATCGGAACGCAGAGCCGCTCCCGGAGAGAGAGGTCCAGAAGCGCCCGGGCTTCCGGCGTGCTCGTTTCGGTCAGCGCACTATGGTTCCGCGGCGCATAGGCAAACAGCACCTGCACCCCCTGCGCCTGGAATTCCCGGTACACCCTGTTCAGCGCTTCCACGGTCTCATCCGGGAACCCTGCCTCCGTGTAATCCGCAAGGTACGTCTGTAAAAGTTCATCCCTCTCAGCGCCTGTTCGCTGCAGAACATAGTCACCAAACCGATTGTAGGTCCGTTCGGAGACGGCATTCCCGTCATCGTCATAATGCGCCGGAGATTCTTCATAGCTGCGCGCGGTCATCATTCGGCGCGTGTGCAGATACTCCGACAGACTGGAGAACACCCTGGTGTACTGTCTCAGGTCCAAAAAGGAAACACAGCTGTAGTCACCCTCCGTCAGCGGCCAGAAGCGGTCGTCCAGGGCATTGGAGACGCAGAACTGTGTCCTCACCGTGTCAAACTCCGGCGCTGACACAAGGATATCCCCGTCTCCCATAAACTTCTGCATGATCCGGTACTGCGGCAGCATCGCGCAGTACGCAAACACGCCCATGTTCACCGGTGTCAGACCGGGAAACTCCTTGAAAAGGATCTCACTGTCATAGGCATACCGTGTGGCCGAGCCGCCGGCGAGCACCAGTTTGGGCACATCCGCATGCAGGCGCAGCCAGTCGAGCTTGTCGGCAAACGCGCCGAAATAGCTGATGGAGTACCTCGGCGATGTGGCGGCAGAGAGATGCAGGGTCGTCAGTGCCGTGCAGTTCTCAAAAGATTCCTCATAGACATAGAAGAGGCTGTCGTAGAGCCAGAGCTCACGCAGTGTGCAGTCCTGAAAAGCATGCTGCGCGATGGCAAACACGGAAGGCGGCAGAACCGCGGTATCAATCTCCGCGCCCTGAAACGCACCGCCTGCAATATGCGTCACCGGCAGACCGTCCAGCGTGCCGGGCAGCGCAAGCACAGAACCCGAACCGGACCAGCCGGTAATCCGGACTTCCCCGTCCCGGACTTCCCAGTCAAGGTCCGCTTCGGGCGTCTCAGGAATCCACATCATATACAGAGTTTTTCCGTCCACACTGTCGGTCCGGCTTCCGAAAGGAATCCTTTCCCCGGAGCCGTCCGGCTGAGTATTCCAGCACAGCGGCACAAAGCCTTCCCTGCGGAACAGGTTCTGTCCGAGCGGCGTGTTGGTCCGCAGATGCTCTGAGGAAATGGGAAACGCCGTCCGTGTTTCTGTTCCCGCCACCGGCTCCCCGCCGTTGGCATCGGCATACATGACACCGGTTGCTTTTCCCGCTTCCGGTATCCCGGCCGTCTCTACGACGTCCGTCTCCCCGTCCGGCCGGATCCTGCTCGCATACACACTCCAGAAATAACTCGTCTGATACTGACTGTAGGCATGGGCCGGCACAAGAATGACACAGTCTGTTCCCTGAAGGAGGTTGTCACCCGGCGTGATCGCGTTTGGACGGGTCTGCCTGAGTATCACAGACTCCAGGCGGGTGCACCCCGCAAAGGATCCATTCTCAATTCTGACAATGGAGGATGGAATGGTAATCTGCCGGATGACGGTATTTCCCGCAAACGCGGAAGGCGAGAATGTCGTCACCGGTATCCCGTTATATTCATGCGGAAGTGTCAGGCTCTCCCTGGTTTTCCCCTCCGCAGTCAATCCCGTGATCCTCCCCGTGCCTTCCCTTTCTTCAAAGACAAAGCAGTCCGTGTCCTGCACACTGCCTGTGCCGGATTCAAACGCCTTCGGTGCCGGCGCCTCCGGGATGGGGATCGAGACATCCCCCGGGATGCCCAGGGCTTCTTTCAGCTGTCTGGCCATGCATGCCGTATTGACCTGGGCGCCAGCCGCATTGAGATGGAAATTGGTATCAAAAAACCAGCTGCTGTCCAGAACACTGTCTTCAGCTTTCCCCAGAACAGGGAAAATCAGCTGCGCCTCCAGCCATTCCGAATACGCAGATAGACGCTGCATTTCCTCTTCAGCGACCGCTTTCCGGTTCATGGGGCAGAAGCGGTAATACACGCTCGCGCCCCTGTCCATGCATTCGCGCGCAAACGCATTCATGTCCCGGATAAAATCCGGGGATACCTCATCCGGATCAAAACGGATCGGCATGTCCGGATCCATTCCATCCGGCATGCCATTGGCCTCCCGTCCTTCTCCCAGCACATCGCCCCATCGGTTCAGGTGGCTGCGTGCATAGACGCCGTCCCCCTGCGGCGCATTGCCGTGCATCCAGAAAGAGAACTTTTCCGCACAAAAAGGAAGCGCCTCACCGAGGAGCGAACGCCATCTTCCGGGGCTTATGCGCAGCAGCAGTCCCGGTGCGCCGTCCGCTGCCTGCCACATCGCCCGTGCGCCGAAAAAGCCGGACAGAGACTGCCGGTTCTGTTCAGGCGAGAGAATCACAATATCACCCGGGCGGATATCCCGCCGGGCCAGATCCATCATCGGGGCTGTGCCAAGGCCTGCGTAAAGCCCGTCATTGATCACAGTGTATTCCGGAAATTCCTTTTCCAGCAGATCGCTCCACTGCCCAAAAGCCGCGCCGGACCCGCCCACCGTCACAATGCGCTTCTTTTCGGAAGACCCGTGAAGAAGGGCAGTTTTGTCCTGAAGCGCCGCCAGATAGGTGTCGCCGTACTGTGCCGGAAGCAGGAGCAGGATCCACAAAAACAGCAGCGCCAGGGCCAGGAGCGGGGAAAACAGAAGCATCCATTTCCAGACATTGCTTTTGGCATGCGGATGCTCTTCAGATTGCAGTCTTCTCATCCACATATCCTCCGTCAAAACTGGAAATAGATAAACGCATTCGGCGTCCCGTCACGCAGGTTCATCAGCCAGGAAACGGCAATCAGCAGAACCAGCAGCACACAGATCGCCATGCTTCTCACCGACAGGCTCTTTTCCTCGCGAAATGCCCAGCGGCCGGCAAGAAAAGACACCGGCAGAAGGACCAAAAGATGGACAGCCTGTCCCAGGCTCATGCCAATTTCCTGCCATGCAGCCGCAGGATGCCATGCTGAAATGAGGTTCCGGAACATCTGCACGGCCTGCAGGGACGTGCCTGCGCGAAACAGGATCCAGGAAACCGAGACCGCAAGGAAGGTCAGAGGAATCGAGACAGGCGCAGGAATCCTCTTCTTCCACCTTTTTTCCAAAAGGGTTTCTGCTCCGTAGAGCAGCGCATGGAAGGCACCCCATGCAATAAATGTCCAGTCGGCTCCGTGCCAGAGACCGCTGAGCAGGAACACGGCCGTCACTGACACAAGCCTTCTGTTTTTCCCGCCCAGCGGCTGATAGACGTACAGGCGGAACCAGCGGTTCAGTGTAATATGCCATCTTCTCCAGAAGTCCCGGATTCCCCTGGACAGGTAGGGTTCCTGAAAATTCCGGGTCAGGCGGATGCCGAGCAGGCGGGCACTGCCCATGGCAATCTCGGAATACCCCGCAAAATCATTGTAAATCTGCAGTCCGAACAGGATGCCGCCAAGAAGAACGCTCATGCCGTCGGGATGCTCGAGGGCAAAGATACGGTCGACCACGGGTGCGAGAAAATCTGCCAGACAGATTTTCCGGAGAAATCCGCACAGCAGGAGACGCCCGCCGGCAGCCAGATCCTCCGGGTTCCATCTTCTCTCTTCTCTCAGCTGCGGCATCAGATCCCTGGCCTGCTCGATCGGGCCTGCGACCAGCTGCGGGAAAAACGACACAAACAGCGCAAAGCGGAGGAAGTTCCGCTCCGGACGCTGCTCACCCCGGTAGACATCCAGCACGCAGGATACGGCCTGGAACGTATAAAAAGAAATGCCGACCGGCAGAATGATCCCGGACAGCCGCGTCAGTGTCTCCTGCCCCGGCCAGCCGATCAGACCGGACAGGGATGCCGCTGTAAAAAACAGATATTTGCACACAAACAGCGGCGCAAACGCCAGGACCAGCAGCACAGCAAGCAGGCCCCTGGATTTGTGTTTTTCCACCAGCAGGCACCCGGCATAACACAGCGCTGTTACAGAAAGGAGCAAAAGAAAGAGCGGCGCGCTCCATCCCATATAAAACAGACAGCTGGCCATGAGAAGCAGGATATAGCGGTACCGCGCCGGGCAGATCCAGTACAGAAGCACCGTCAGGGGCAGAAACAGCAGGAAAGTTCCGGAAGCAAAGCTCATGGTTTTCCGCTCCTTTCCTGCATGCAGAGCATGATCAGAAGAACAGCGGCGATCCCGGTGCCTGCAGTCATCAGGCTTTCTCCCTCAAGCACACAGACACCGACCGCCCCGCAGGTGAATAAAACGCAAAGGAAGGACAAAAGCAGCTTGCCCTTCCCGATGACCCTGCCCAGCAGCGGCATCACAGCCGCCAGGGCAAACAGGAACCAGAAAAGCTTCACGGCTTTTGTCCTCCCTTTAATGAACCAGATGATTACAGCGCAGTGCGGCCATTGGCGGAGCGCATCGCATTGAATTCCTTGCGGATGGCTTCTTCTTTGTCCGCGAGCGCCTTGCGGGCTTCAGCGGAAAGTGCTGCCAGTTTCTTTTCCTCGGCAGCCTTTGCATCCGCCTGCTTCTTCAGTTCTGCCTGATAGGCCTCCTCGCCTTCCTCCAGACGGATCTTTTCCTCAGCGGAAATATAGGCGCGGCCTTCCTTTTCAGCGGCAGCCTTCTGATCAGCCACAATGGCTTCATGGTCATACTTGCCGAACTTTTCCACACCCATGAAAATGAAGGTCAGGAAAATGATCAGATAGCAGAAGGTTTCCACACCGATGAACACCCAGGGCATTGCAGCGCGGATAGCCTCGGAGGAAATATTGTCTGCGGCATAGCCGACATTGGAAAGCACGATATTCAGGATGCCGGTGGCCACACCGGTCATGCCGGCCATGATCGCACCGTAGATGGTCATGGTCAGGCCGTCCGTGCGCTTGCCGTGGATGGCTTCCTGATGGTCCAGAACGTCCGCGAGCAGTGCCATGGAAAGATACATGGCAGGCGTGGAGCCCAGAGCCTTGAGAATAAAGGAGACGTAAACCAGCACAAGGTTCGAGGGAGCAATCATGCCCAGCAGGCCGCCCACTGTGGCGAGAACTGCGCCGCAGAAAATGGCCTTGCCCTTGCCGATCTTATTGGCCAGAAGAGGCGCTGCCACCATGCCAATGGCCGTGGGAATGGCGCCGATAATGGCCAGGAAACCGGAGATGCTGCCGCCGTTGCTGATGGAATAGACATTCTGTCCGTTCTCCACACCGGCAGGGAACATTGCCTGGCAGAAATACAGCTGAGACACGTTCTTCGCCATGCCACCGAGCTGATAGCAGAAGAAGAACACCATCATGATAACCCAGTACTTATCGGAGAAGCAGATTTTCGCCTGCTGAGCGATCGGCAGGGCCTTGGCAGGGGCGGCATTTTCGCCCTGATCCATGGATTCCTCCGTGACACGCTCACGGGTGAACATGAATTCCACAAGCGCGCCGACGACGGTGATGGCCGTGAGGGCAATAACAAAGATTTTCCAATGATTGTAGGAGGCAACGGCATCATACAGGACAACACCGTTGAGCGCATACTCTCCGCTCTCCAGAAGCACCGCGCCTTCCGGCAGATTGGTGGTCTGCGGCACAAACAGCAGGCTCAGGAAGAACGGAAGTATCATGGTGCTCAGGCCCATGGCTGCCAGGGCTGTTGCATTGGACAGGGTGGCCAGCAGCGTGCGGTCCTTGCTGTTGCGGGTGGACAGGTTCACCAGAGCTGCATGCGGTGTATAGTACATCGGGTATGCGATGGCAAACCAGAGGTTATAACCGATCGCGATGCACACCAGCGCCATGCTCTGTCCCTGCGGGTTGATGGTATCCGTCGCAAGAGGAGAAATGACGAAGAGAATCAGAAGGGCCAGGAAAGAGATCGGAACCGAAATCAGCAGCAGAGGACGGGCCTTGCCTGCGCGGGAAGAGCTTTTGTCCATCAGACGGCCGACAATAATGTTGCCGAGCACAACAAAAATCACAGAGATAACCGGCAGCCACTTGAAGAACTCGCTTGCCCACGAGTTGATGTTCAGCACGTCGGTCATGTACTTGTTGAAATAGTTGGCCAGGACCGAGTTGGCCATCAGGGCCAGGGTCGGACCGACCAGATAGCCGATCGCGCCTTCCGGGAAGAGTGTCACATTGGATTTCTTGATCAGACTGGGCAGTTTATCAAATACGCTGCCTTTGCTTGATGTCTGACTCATTGTACATCGTCCTTTCTCCATATTTCAGTTGCCAGCAGGTTCCCTGCTGATAAGGTATATTCTACACCATCAGCAGGAATCATGCACGTCATCATTCAGCAGGGCATGTCTGCGTGTGCACACCGCTTTGCAGGGCTACCTGCCTGCCATCGGGCAGAATCAGTTCGCCCTCTGCACCGACAGGCACGGTGACTTTCACCGTCATCTGATGGTCTTTGATCTCCCATTCAGCCTGAACCCTTCCGTAAGGCGTTTCCGTCCATGCACAGGCCTGGGTCAGTCCGCCGCCGGGAATCGGCTTTACGCGGAAGCGTCTGTAGCCCGGCTCGAGCGGTTCGAGGCCGGCCACGCGGCGATAGAGGAAATCACCGACTGCGCCGGAGGCATAATGGTTGTAGGAGATCATCTTATCGGTGCCGTCATCGCCGATCGGGCACTGGCCGTTTTCATCCAGGCCGTCCCAGCGCTCCCAGATCGTCGTCGCACCGACCTTCACCTCATACAGCCAGGACGGGCAGCGCGTGTTCATCAGCATCTGATAGGCTGCGTCCTTCTGTCCGTTGTCTGCCAGGGCGAAGAGAATGTACGGCGTTCCGGGGAAACCGGTGCCGATGCACCAGTTATTCTTTTTGACAAGAGCGGTCAGGTTTTCGGCCGCCTTTTCCTGCACGCCGTCAGGGAACATATGGAACTGAAGCGGCAGCACATAGCCGGTCTGGAATTCATTCTTCAGCCTGCCCTGCCCGTCGGTGAAGACGTGGATATAGGCCTTGGAAACGTTCTCAGCCAGTTTTTCGTACTTTGCAGCCTCATCAGCGTGTCCGAGAATGCGGGCGATTTTTCCGGTCATGGAGCTCGTGTGATACAGGGAAGCGGTTGCAGTCCATTTCGAGCGCGCCTGCCACTGCTGCATCTTGGGCACATCCGGGGCCACCCAGTCACCGAAATGGAAGGTAGCCGGCGTATGCCAGATGTAGCGGTACTCGCCTACGCCGAAGCCTGCCCAGAAACGGCATGCCTTGACGTATTTTTTCATCATCTCATAGTTTTCCTCGAGATAGCGCTTTTCACCGGTCGCCTGATAGAGTGCCCACGGCACCATCACGCAGGCGTCACCCCACCAGTCAATGGCCATGCGGGGCATGGTGGCCGGGAATCCGTACAGATGCACCGGAACGGTGTTGGGAAGGCCGCCTCCCCTGTTCTGTTCCGAGCGCATATCGGCCAGCCATTTGTCCAGGAAACGGGCCATATCGAAATTGAAGCAGGCCGTCTGACCGAACACGGCAATATCGCCTGTCCATCCCATGCGTTCGTCGCGCTGCGGGCAGTCTGTGGGAATGTCGACAAAATTGCTGCGCGCACCCCACTGGATATTCTGCTGCAGACGGTTGAGCAGTTCATTGGAGCAGGTGAACCCGCCGGCTTCTTCCAGGTCAGAATACACCGGCACGGCTGTCACTTCGATGTCTTTCTGGTCGATACCGGATACGCCGACATAGCGGAAGCCCATATAAGAGAACCTGGGAGAGTACGACTGTTCGCCGTCCACGCAGGTATAGGTTGCTGTCGCTTTGGCGGAGCGGAGGAATGAGACATTCAGGCTGCCGTCCGGATTCAGGATCTCCGCATGACGGACTTTCACGGTCTGTCCCTTTCGACCCCGGATCTGAAGGCAGACAACACCCGCAAAGTTCTGACCGAAATCATACACGGTTTCGTCCCCGGCCTTGTGGCAGGCTGTCGGCTTCATCGCCTCATGGGCGACCACCGGCAGGCCGTACTGAGCCTCGATGACCGGATGGACCCGCAGGGTTTCCTGAGCCGCCTTACGCCAGGTGACTGCATTCAGATCCACTGTGGCATCGTATGTTTCACCGTCATAGAGGTCCGCCATTCTGACCGGACCTTCCTCAGTGACCTGCCAGGAATCATCCGTCCCGACCGTCTGCACCTCGCCGTCCTCGTATTCCAGACGCACTTCGAGCAGCAGCGCCTGACGGTCCGCCGCATAGCGGTTCTTTCTTGTGAACACAAACGATCCGACAGCCCAGCCGCCGGCTACAGTGGCCGTCAGCTGGCTTCCGTCCTTGAGCAGGCTCGTCGCATCATAGGTCTGATACTGCAGGTGAGACGGATAGGAGGTAAAGCCCGGCGCGAAATACTGATTGCCCAGCTTCTGCCCGTCCACATCCAGTTCATAGATGCCGAGGGCGGTCGCATACACGGTTGCCCTGCGCAGCGGCTTTGCAATCTTCAGTGTTTTGCGGAATACCATGGGAATGGGAGAAACACCCTTCTCCTGGAAACTGTACGCAGCGTCAGAAATCCACTGCGCCTGCCACGGTGTATCCATGCGTCCGGTTTCAAAGGTCAGCGTGCTTTCCGCTGTCTCTCCCGCGTCATCCTGGACACAGATCGAAGCCTCATAGCGCGTAAACGGTTTCAGTGCAGGGCCCTCATAGGCAATGCTGTGCTGCTGCACTGTCTGTGTCTTCCAGCCGTTCACAGAAAGCTCTGCGTTCTGGATTTTCGCTCCCTGCCTGTCGCTGTCCACAGCAAAGGCAAAATCCGGATTCTTTTTGTCAGTTACGCATCCCGTGTGCAGGTGTTCCACCGTAAATTTACGAATGCTCAGCATAATTCTCTCGCTCCATTTTGAATTGAAAGCAGGGCAGCGGCACAAACCGCTGCCCTGTAGGAATGCAATCAGGCTTTCTTCTTCAGATTCATGAAAGCACTTACAATACCCACCAGCCAGGTGACACAGTACAGCGCAAGCCCCTGAATGCTCTGGCTTCCTGCCGTAAACGCGTCATCCTTGCCAAGGGCAAGATTGGAGCCGTACACATAGCCAAAGCCATCCACACGGTCGGTGAGGAAGTAGGCCAGTGCAACGATGACCAGGACCGGAGCCGCCACGCGCAGAACGTCTGTGCACAGCTTCACAATGCCCTTCTGCTCGGCAAACAGAGCGGAGAGCACAGAAAGCACAGCGCAGGCAATGCCGCCGATGGTCAGCCATGTAATCAGAGAAGCATGCACATTGTAGCTCTGGAAGAATTCATCCTTGGCTGTAGGTGCCGTGGAAATATAGCCGTTATTGTTCAGATACACGATCAAGGAGATCAGTGCCAGCACCGCCATGAGCGCATATGCGATCACACCGGACTTTTTCACATTCTTGGCAGCCATTATTTTTCCTCCTTCTTCTTCATGGAGCTGACCAGGTACAGCAGGCAGCTGAGGATACCCAGGCCCAGGAAGCCATACTGAGCAGCATTCATGGCAGTCTCCCACCACGGAGTAACTTTTTCAAAGCTGACGGAGGCCACTTCGCTGTTTGCGAAAGCATACAGCTGATACTTCATGGCTTCGCGGGCCAGAGCGACGAAGCCCGGGTTCTTCTGAACCAGTTCAGAGGTCATGTAGTTCCAGGTGGAAGTGACCTGCTGCATGGTTTCATTGGTGGAGAAGTCAGCGATCTGGGTGACACCGGAAGCGATGATCATTTCAGGACGGAAGTATCCGGCACTGTTCATCATGTCGGTGGACATCAGACCCTTGAAGCCCCACTCACCGCGCAGGATGTTCTTGAGCAGACCAATGTGGCCGTTGACAGGGGTTGCACCGATACGGGAGAAGGAAGTCATGATGCCCAGAGCACCCTTGTCCTCGTAAGCACCCTGGAATGCGCGCAGCTCGTTTTCACGTGCTTTCTGCTCGGTCATATAAGGTGCAATGCCGGAACGCTGGGTCTCCTGGTCGTTGAATGCGAAGTGCTTGGGTCCGATGATGATGCCGTACTTCAGGCTGCCTTCGATGACAGCGGCGCACATCACGTTGCTCAGCATAGCATCTTCAGAATAATATTCGAAGTTGCGGCCGTTCCATGCAGAACGATGGGTATTGGCAGCAGCACCCCAGATGCTCCAGTTGCCGCTCATCAGGCCGTCATTGCCCATCAGTTCGCCCCAGGCCTTGATCAGTTCCTTGTTCCAGGTGGAAGCCATGAGCGTTTCATTGGCCATGATGCCCATGTTGAAGCCTGCATTCTTGTCATCAGCATAGCTGCCGCGGCCGGAGAGACGTCCGCCGAAGCCGTTGGGGCCGTCATTCTGATAGACAACAGGATTCTCGATTTCGGGGATATAGTCGGAAGCAGAGCCGCCCTTGGCGAGCTTGGCGATCAGGGTGTTCACCGGGATCTGCTTGACGAGCTGTTCATAACGGGGATCGTTGATGTCTGTGACACCGGCCAGATCCTTGAGCTTCAGGGAACCGGCAATGCCCTTGTTCATTTCCTCGTCGGAGACAGTGCCGTCATTGGGCATCTGATAGACTTCGTTGGTCAGAGCCTGAATCCATTCCGTGTTGGCTGCATCGATCTCAAGATCATTGTAGGTCTTGGGGAAGGTGGCCGCCCAGTCGGTACGGCTCAGGTAGGTGGCATAGCCGGGCTTGTAGTAGTTGACATCGGCATTGGCCAGCTGGTTCACAACTTCCGTGCCGTTGGCGGACTTGGCAAAGGTGGTTTCATCCACAGTGCCTTCTTCGCCGATCTTCACAGCCTTGGCCAGTTCCGCATTGCCCAGTGCAATTTCTTCTGCAGGAGCAGCTTCTGCGGTTTCAACGGTTTCAGCAGTTTCTTCGGTGGCAGTTTCTTCAGCGGGAGCTTCCTCAACAGGGGTGGCTTCCACTTTCAGGGTGATGCCCTGAGCAGCCAGCACGTTGTTCACAGCTTCGTGTGCACCGTTGCCGATTGCGAAGTAATAATCTCCGCCGTCGAGAATCCAGCCGCCCTTGCCTTCCTTGGCCGTGGAATCCCAGGAAGCCATGTACTTGGAGTCCACAGTGATGGTGACCGTTTCAGAAGCGCCGGGAGCCAGTTCCTGGGTCTTTTCCATGCCCAGCAGCTGAATAGCGGCCTTTTCCACAGCGTGATCCTTGTCATACTGGGTATAGGGAGTCTGCACATAGAGCTGAGCGACATCCTTGCCGGCCACATCGCCGGTGTTGGTGACGGTCACCTTGGCGGTGACGGTCGTGCCGTTCACGGTGACTTCATCCAGCTTCTGTTCGAAGGTGGTGTAGCTCATGCCGTAGCCGAAAGGCCAGGACACTTCGTTGGCATAATCCCACTTTTCCGCACCGTCCACAGCGCCGACTGCAGAAGCAGCATTGCCCTGTCCCAGAACGGAATCATAGTAACGGGTTTCATAATACTTGTAGCCGGTGTAAATGCCTTCTGCTTCAACCAGGTAGTAGTTGGCAGAGAGGTTCACGCCGTTCTGATCAGCTGTAACAAATCCGCCCTGTGCAGCAGCTGCGGAGGCATTTCCGAGCAGGGAGCCCGGCCAGGTCAGCATGGAGATGTCGCTGAGCTGGATGGCGCCGAAGTTCTGGGCTGCAGGAGACTTTGCGAAGTCCACGGCCCAGGTGTCTGCCAGGTGACCGGAAGGAGCAGCCGTACCATTGAGAAGGTTGGCAATGCCCAGGAAGCCGAAAGCGCCGGGGAAGCCGACATACATGATGGCGTCAACGCCTTCATCCTGCTTCAGGTCTTCGATTTCCATGACCACGCCGGTGTTGACCAGCACGACAACCTTGTCGAAGTTGGCCTTGGCCATCTCGAGCACAGCCTTTTCATTGGCGGAAAGGGCCAGTGCGCTCTTGGAACCGGACACGCTCTCGTCAATGCCGGTTGCGCCGGGATAATAGTCGCTGCCTTCGGAACCGGGACGGGAGAAGACAACGATGGCTGCATCAGCATAATCCTTGAAGGAATCCTGATAATTTTCAGCTGCACCGCCGCCCATTTCTGCAGCAGGCTTGGTGTAGGTGTCAGGATTGGGCTCAGAAGGAGCATACGGAGTGGAGAATCCGGCAGGACGCAGTCCGTAGATGGGGGTTGTGCCGCCCCAGCCCTGGGCCTCGCCGGTCACCACGCTGCCCATGGCCTCATAGATCGCGGTCATGGTGGGGTTGACCTGGAAACCTTTCTGGGTGAGAGCGTTCACCAGGTTCACCTGATCGGGTGTGCTGATGGAGGAGCCCATCACACCGCCGAGGAAGGGATACTGGCTGCCCATGCCAAACAGCGTAACCTTGGAGCTGGCCTGCAGAGGCAGAGCACCGTTGTTCTTGAGAAGCACGGCGCCTTCCTGACCGACCTGCTCGCCGATGGCCCAGTGTGCTTTCACCAGATCATCGGTATTGGAATAATCAGGATTGTAGCGTCCGTCATTGACGGTTTTGCTGCTTGTAGTGCCCAGGCTCTGGTCAATGACGCTGCGCCACTGATTCGCTACACCGCCCATGCTGAACACCAGCAGAGACAGGGACAAAAACAGGGCCGTAAGACCGCGCCATACCTTGGCTGCTTTCTGACTCATGACGTTTTCTTCCTTTCAGATATAGATTCCGCAAAGAGCAGGGTTTTCTGAAAAGCCGCCTCTGCGGTTTATCTTAGAGATATCATATCATGGAGCGGGGGCTTTAGCGCAAAAAAAGCGCAACCTGTCAAAAAACAATCGCAAACGGTCATTTTTCGTTCAGATTGCACCAAAAAAGAGTCTGTTTTGTCAGATTCAGTGGACCAGCCCTGACGGAAACACATGAATGATGAGCCCAATCAGTGCCATATGCGCCGGATAGTACCAGTAGAAGAATTTCCCAAGCCATCGAGCCTTTCCCCGCTGTCCGTTGTACAGCGACAGCAGCGGCACGGTCAGCCAGCAGGCCATGTGCACCATGCCGTAGGTCGGATTGTTGAATATGAAGAATGCAACAGCGTACAGTGTCGTAATCGCCATGAGCCACAGCATCTGTTTACAGAAGTTCCCCCTGCTCCGTCCGACCATCAGGATGGCCAGCGGAGCTGCACAGCTCCAGTCCGAAGTGATCGTCAGCACACAGGCCGTCACTGTAATCAGTACTTTCAGCCAGGTTTCCAGCTTTTCTGAATCCCAGACTCTGAGCAGAATCAGTCCCCACATCAGCGGCCAGGCAATGCTTGTCGCATTGAACAGCTGGTTTTCAAACGGATTGAAGCTCGGCTGAGCAAAGTAGCAGAACGCAAAATGGCTGACTACCGCCAGCAGCGCCATGCGGCCGAGGTATTTTCGAAAGTCATGCGTATGGTGATAGCCTTCCGCCGCAAAGTAAAACATGATCGGCGCGGTCAAACGCCCGATGCAGTGCAGGAAAATCTGCAATGGCACTTCCGCCTGGCTGTATTCTTCAATTCCCATCCATGCAATATGGTCGATCGTCATGGCGATGATTGCAATCACCTTGAGCGCGTTGCCGCTCAGACGGAAGCGCTCTTTGACTGTCTGTACATTCTGCTGTGTCACGGCATTCCCTCCTGTTGATGGTTTCCCCTGCCTCTCCGTCTCAGAACCCGTTTCCCTGGGCGGAAAGACGGTCAACGCCTGAAAATAGCGGGAGACTCCCTCAGAAGATATTTTTTCTCCTATATTATAATTATACATCCCGGTGGCAGACATGGGAATCCATGGCCGGCTGCTGCATGTGATGTTTTGAATCTACGCCTGAAAACCATACTGGATCTCCGCTGTTTTCTCCCTCTGTCAGCGGCAGACTTTCCTTTACAGACTGCTGTCCTGTAAAATCCTTCTTTCTTATATTGAAGGAATTCTCTTCAGCGGATAAAATGGACCTGAAAGCAGTGCACCGTCAGCCTGTCGGCCGGTTCCCTCGGGCACAATGCACTTTTCTCCCCGCTCAAAACAAAGATGTGCAGGTGAATGATGATGACCAGCCATGCCGAGATCGCAAAACAGCTTTTTTTCAAAGGATACAATTGTGCACAGTCGGTTTTCTGTGCTTTTACGGATGTCACCGGTTATGACCTTGATACCTCTGCCCGGATGTCATCTTCTTTCGGAGGCGGACTGGGGCGCCTGCGCGAAACCTGCGGTGTGGTCAGTGCCGCCGCACTGGTGCTCGGCATCGCAAAAGGGTACGACGACCCTGCCGATTATGAAGCCAAGAAGCAGCATTACGCCCTGGTCAGGGAGTTTACTGAACGGTTTAAGTCAAAGCACGCCAGCATCAACTGCCGCGAACTGCTCGTGATGGCAGGTCTTCAACCTTCTGTCGGCGGTGAGCCGGAACCGAGAAGCGAAGAATTTTACCGAAAGCGTCCCTGTCCTCAGCTTGTTTATGATGCTGCGCTCATCCTGGATGAACTTCTCCAGAACGGGATTGAGTGAATACAGACACTGAGGCCGTTCGATGCGCCATGTCAGCCGCAGGTGCTGCGAAGATCCGGATTGTCAGAATCACGCTCTTCGCAGCACCTGTTTTGTATTCAGGAAATGAACGCCGAACCGCCTGATCCATGAGATGTGCATAATGAGCCCAAAATGCAGGCAAAAACTTGCTTGCATTTTTTAAATATTGGTTTATTTCGGATCAAATATTTACCAGATAGGATATTGAATGTCTCTAAAGATTTATTTATACTATATTTACCATAAAATTCTAAACGGGAGGAATCACTCATGAAACGAATCCTGGCTTTCGTTCTTGCTTCCCTTATGCTCTTTGCCCTGGTCTCCACGGCCGCTGCAGAAGAGCCTGTCACCCTCCGCATTCTCTGGTGGGGCAGTCAGACAAGGCATGATCTGACCATGGCCGCCATTGAGAAATTTATGGAAAAGAACCCCGACATCAAGATTGAACCCGAATATACATCCTGGGACGGCTATTGGGAGAAGGTGGCCACCCAGATCGCCGGCGGTGTTCTGCCCGATGTCATCCAGATGGACCACGCCTACCTCGCTCAGTATTCTAAGGCCGGTGTGCTCGAAGTGCTCAATCCTTATTTTGAGAGCGGCGCCATTGACATTTCCGATGTCGCACAGGGCGTGATTGACGCCGGCAAGTGCGGCGGAGACGAAGTCTATGCGCTGTCCACCGGCACCAATGCTCTGGTCACCATGTACCGCAAGGACGTCCTTGACCAGGCCGGCGTGGAAATGCCGATGGAACCCACGATTGAAGAGCTGGCTGAACTGTCCCGCAAAGTGTACGAAGCAACCGGACATCACAACAGCAACTTCAACGGCTTTGACGGTGTTCGTTATTATCTCCGCTCCTATGGCCTCAATTTCTATGCCGATGACGGAACTTCCCTCGGTTTTGATGATCCCAAGTACATTGCCGACATCTGGCAGGGCTATGTGGATGGAACCAAAGAAGGCTGGATTAAGGACGTCGGCGAACTGTCCGCCACCACCGCCTTTGACAACCTGATCGACGACTACTGGGCAGGCTGGCACTGGACCAACGAACTGGCCGCTTATGAGAACGGCAACGGCTTCCCGCTTGAAATGTCCCTCGTGCCGGTTCCCTCCGATGCGACTGTACCTCCGACCTTCTTCAAGGCTTCCATGTACTGGTCCATCAATTCCAAGTCTGAAGTGAAGGATGCTGCTGCACGTTTCATCAACTTCTTCACCAATGACACCGACTGCTTCGACATCGTCGGCATCGACCGTGCAATCCCGATTTCTGCCAAGATCCGCGAACACATTACACCCAATCTGAATGAAACCTCTCAGCGTGTTGCCGCCATGATCGATTATCTCGGACAGGAAGGCAAGACCAGCCCCATTATGCCGCCGGACATCGCCGTTCACAGCCAGATCAACGCTCTGCTCGGTGAATATTTCGAACAGGTTCAGTACGGCATGGTGGATGACCTGACTGCTCATGCTCAGGCTTTCATCAACGAAGCCAACGATATTATTGCCAAGTCTCTCGCAAACTAAAAACATGCCTCACCAGGGGAGAGGCCGCCGCTTCAGGATGGCCTCTCCTTCTTTTTCGGAGGAGATCGTCGTATGAAGAATAAACTGTCAAGGATTCTGGGAAAGGAGAGCGTCGCGGGGTATATCTTTATTGCCCCCTTTATCATCGGCCTGTTCGCCTTCACTGTGATTCCGTTCTTCACTTCCCTGTATCTGGCCTTTACAGATTACAATATTCTGACCCCGCCCAAATGGATCGGCATCCAGAATTTCCGCCGCATGTTTTTTGAGGACAAGTACTTCTGGACATCCTTCTGGGTTACCTTCAAATTCGCGTTCATTCAGGTCCCGATTAAAATGCTCGTATCCCTGGGTGTCGCACTGATTCTTTCCCGGAACACGAAAGCGATTCCCTTTTATCGGTCCGCTTTCTATATTCCCTCTCTGATGGGCGGAAGCGTTGCGGTTGCACTCACCTGGAAGCAGCTGTTCTCCTATGACGGTGTCATCAACCGTTTCACTGCACTGTTTGGGCTCGCGCCTGTCAAATGGCTCTCGAATCCCGGTACAGCGCTTTATGTGCTCATCGGTCTGGGCGTATGGCAGTTCGGCAGCTCCATGCTGATTTTCCTCGCAGCCCTTAAAAACGTGCCGGCCAGCTATCACGAGGCCGCCATTGTGGACGGTGCAGGTCCTGTACGCCGCTTCTTCAAGATTGTTTTCCCGATGATCACACCGATCTTTTTCTTCAATCTGATCAATCAGACGATCGGCGCTTTCCAGGCTTTCAACTCCAGCTACCTGATCACGCAGGGCAAACCGCTCAATACCACACTGTACTACGGCGTGCATCTGTACAACCGTGCGTTTACCTATTACGAGATGGGTTACGGCAGTGCCATGGCCTGGTTTATGCTGCTGGTGATCGCCATCTTTACGGCATTGATCTTCCGCTCCTCCAGCGCGTGGGTCTACTACGAATCGGAAGGGAAGTGAGCATATGTCAGCTGTGAAACCGACTCATTACGGCAGTATCAGGCGCCACAAAATGGTTACGACCGTCATCTATCATATCCTCGTCGGTCTGTTCAGTCTCCTTATGCTCTATCCGCTGTTCTGGATGCTCTCTTCCTCGCTGAAGCCGAATACAGAGATTTTCAGAACCGTGGACAACCTGATTCCTGAAACGTTTACAACGGAAAACTATGTCAACGGATGGCGGGGCTTTGCCGGACTGAGTTTCAGCGTTTACTTCCTCAATTCACTTCAGGTCGCGCTGTTTGCCTCTCTCGGCGCTGTCATCTCCTCCGCACTGGTGGCTTTCGGTCTGGCCCGGATCCGTTTTCCCGGCCGAAACATCTGGTTTGTCGCCATGATCATCACCATGATGCTGCCCGGACAGGTCATGATGATCCCGCGTTTTGTGTTGTTCAACCAGATCGGCTGGGTCGGAACCTTTCTGCCGATGACCGTTCCCTACTTTTTCGGCGGCGCTTTTGATATTTTCCTTGTGATGCAGTTTATCCGTGGCATTCCCCGGGATATGGATGAAGCTGCCCGAATTGATGGATGCAGCTATTATGGTATCTTTGCATACATCATGGTGCCGATGATTATCCCTGCTCTGGTCACTGTCGGCATCCTGACCTTCATTAACTCCTGGGGCGATTTCATGAGTTCCCTTCTGTATCTGAATACGCCTTCGCGTTATACTGTCGCTTACGCTCTCAAGCTCTTTTCCGACAGTGCCGGCACCGACTATGGCGCAATCTTCGCCATGTCCACTCTTTCTCTTGTGCCTATTCTGGTCATTTTCTTCTTCTTCCAGCGCCAGCTGGTCGAAGGCATCAGCACACAGGGACTCAAAGGATAAACCGATCGAATCCCTGCAGGCCATGGATTTTCAAAACAGAGCTTTTTTCCACTGAAACGGTGGAAGAAAGCTCTGTTTTGCATCAAAGCATGCCTGACAGAATCGCTTCAGAAAACAAGGGTGGAAATCAGCGCAGCAGACAAATGCTCGTTCACCGGCCTGGTATCCTGCTTTGTCTGTATGCGACTTTTCAAAAATATGCTGTTACAAATATGGACATTCCGCCTGATCCTGAGTATCCTGTATCATGTGGAGGATCATATGAGACGGTATTTCAAAAGCATTCTGGTGCTGATTTTTGTCGGTCTGCTTCTGACTGGAGCAGGAAAGGCGCAGACATTATCAGACACGGAAAGCGAAATGCTACTGGATTCCCTGTCGGACTGGGCAGACTTCCCGGATGACCAGGAAGTCACGAGCAGGCGGCTGGCCGGGATCCGGGTCGGTATAGATCCGGGGCACCAGGAACAGAGAAATCGGGAAAAGGAAGCCATAGCTCCGGACAGTAAAAAAGTGCGGGACAAAGTCGCTCCCGGCACGCGTGGAACAAAAACCGGGATTCCGGAATATGTCACCGTCCTGGAAATCAGTTTTGTGCTTCGGGACGCACTGATCCGGGAAGGCGCAGATGTATACCTGACCAGGGAAACACATGATGTGAATATCTCCAATCAGGAACGGGCCAGAATGATGAATGCGCTGGGCGTTGACCTGGTGCTGCGTATCCACTGCAACGGTTCCAGCAACCCGTCCGCAAACGGCATCGGACTCTATGTCAACAAATCCTATGCCATCTCCGCGGAAAGCCGGCGCGCAGCGGAATGCATCCTTCCCCGTATGGCGGAGGCCACCGGCGCAAGGCAGAGGGGCATTTTTCTGCGTGATACCTATACCGGCCTCAACTGGTCAGCAGTTCCCGCCATTCTGGTTGAATGCGGTTATCTGACCAACCCCATTGAGGACGAAAAGCTCAATGATCCGGCATTCCAGCAAAAGCTGGCAGAAGGAATGGTGGAAGGCATCTGCGACTATTTTGAAAGTCTGCAGCCATAAAAAAGAACCTTGTGAGCACTCAATCAAAAACAACAGGAGGAAAGAGACATGAAAAAAAGGATTGCATTGTTCCTGGCCGCACTCATGCTGTGCACAGTGTTCGGAGGTCTGGCAGAAGAACAGCTGCCTGCGCCTCTGTATGCAACCGTGGGGGATGCGATGGAAGCATGCCCGGAAGACCGCGTCATCGCAGGCGCTATCCCGGATGAATATATCGCTGTGGTCACGGAGAAAGACGGAAAGTACTACCGCAATGTTGCCTATTGGGATGAGAAAATGACTGAACTGAGCGAAGCGCTCGACCAGCTGGACTACGAGGCAGAGGACTTCTTCGAAAAACATGATGCAGCCATGCAGGCTGTGGATGATTACCAGAAGACGCTCCCCATCGCCTACAGCGAAGAGTTCACAGCCCTTCCTCTGAGTGATGAGGAAATCGGGTCCATGCGCGGAAAAACACTGTCTCAGCTGACCGAAGAAGGCTTTGAGATCGGAAGCAGCTTCACCGAATCCGACGAGAATGAAGAGATGATCATCGTCTATTGGCTGCGTTACGGCGTCTTTGATTACAGCTGCATCATGGACGCAGACTTTGACCAGCTTGAGGCGGCCAGGGACAATGGTACCGAGGGCGACCTTGTGGTCAGGGACGCCTCGCTTCTGGGCATCACGGAATGGGCATTCGACAAGCGCTTCCACACGGACGGCACGGTCGACCAGCCGGAAGATCCCTTCGCAGAGTTCAGTGAGATCCTGACAGAGATCATGAATTTCCTCGAAACAGCCCAGACCGGTGAAGAGATCGATTTTGCGGCCTTCGCTGACACGCTGAAAGCAAATCATCCCGACTATGCCGACATGATTGATCTGTACCTGGAACTGTACAAGACTTACGGGGCGGAAGGCTTTGCCTCGATGATGAACGCAGCCGAATAAACCTGGTTTCGTCCGGGGCGGCTCAGGCAATTCATTTCCGAAAAAGACCGCAGAAAAGAACAGCCGGCGCGGACGTTCCGCTGAATTCTCCGCAAGCCTCAGGCATATGCTTCAGGAGGACAATCCATGAATATCCTGCATTTGAAATACGTGGTCTGCATCGCAGAGACCGGATCCATCAATAAAGCTGCGGAAGAACTGCATGTGGCACAACCCAACCTGAGCCGTGTGGTCAGGGAAATGGAGACTGATCTGGGCATCTGTTTCTTCCGCCGTTCTTCCAGAGGCATGCTCCTCACACCCGACGGGGAACTGTTTGTCAATCAGGCCCGAAAGATTCTGGAGCAGGTCGATGAAATGGAAAATCTGTACAAAGAAAAAAAGCAGCACAAGCAGCGCTTTTCCATCTCCGTCCCCAGAGCCAGTTATATCTCAGATGCCTTCGCATCGTTTTCCCGGATGCTCGGAAAAGAAGACGCCGAGATTTTCTATCATGAAACCAACGCACTTCAGGCAGTAAAGAACATTCTGGAAGTGGGGTACAACCTGGGCATTATCCGTTATGCGGCCAGCTATGATCAGTATTTTAAACAGATGCTGGAAGAAAAGGGTCTGCATTTCGAGCTGGTTTCTGAGTTCAGGTACATGCTGGTCATGCGTGAAGACTGCCCCCTTGCAGCGATGGACAGCATCCACTTTTCGGATCTTCCTCAATATATCCAGATTGCGCACGCGGATCCCTATGTTCCTTCCCTGCCTCTGTCTGCGGTAAGAAACGAAGAGCTTCCGCAGACACCCCGGCGCATTTTCGTCTTTGAACGGGGAAGTCAGCTGGATTTACTCTCCGAAAACCCTGAAACCTTTATGTGGGTATCGCCCCTGCCGGATCGTCTCCTGCGGCAGCTGCATCTGGTGCAGCGGGAATGTGCGGATCAACGGCGGCTGTACCGCGATATGCTGATTTACCGTCAGGATTATCATCTGACAGAACTGGACAAGTGCTTCATTACTGAACTCACGCATTCCAAACGTGCGTGCTTTACGAAAAAATAATCACCATCTTCTCCGTCATTCCAGAGGCTTTGCTGTCCGATCCGGCAGCAAAGCTTCTTTTTTTGCCCATGCACCGTTCAATGTTATATGTGTTGATATATATCGACTATACGGTTTTGGTAATTCGCAAAGGAACAACATTTCGATATAGTCCATATCGAAAGGAGGTTGATCCTTTGCAGAGTACGCTTTCCAAAGCGACGCTGGGCCGATTGCCCATGTACCTGCAGTTTGTCCGCTGCGTGAATACAGAAAAGATTTCCGCCGCGCAGATTGCCAGAGGACTGGGGCTGGGTGAGGTTCAGGTGCGCAAGGATCTGGCCAGCATATGCACAGCCGGCCTGCCCAGGGTGGGATATCCTGCGGCAGCACTCAGGCAGGATATGGAAAAGGCGCTTGGCGTGGACAGGCCTGCTCCCGCGGTGATCGTAGGCGCCGGCAGACTTGGAACTGCCCTGATGGAATACGACGGATTCTCGGATTACGGGATTCAAATCATCGCGGGTTTTGACCGAAACACAGCATCACCGCCATCCTTTCACGGTCATGTTCCGGTCTTTCCCATGCAGCAGCTGACCGCTTTCTGCACTTCGCACCATGTGCACACAGGCATTCTGACGGTTCCGGCATCATCGGCCCAGTCCGCTGCCGACAAAATGATATCAGCCGGACTGACCGCCATTCTCAATTTTGCGCCGGTACCGATCAAAGTGCCTTCCGGCGTGACGGTGCATCAGGAAAACATCGCTTTATCGCTGGCCTATCTCCATGTGACGGCCGACGGACAGCAGAACGAGGAGGAACAGTATGGAAACCAGAGCGTATGACACGGTGGACAGCGTAGAAACGCTGGAGGCAGCCATCAGAAGGGTGCGTGCCGCACAGCAGATCTATGCAGGATACACCCAGGAGCAGGTCGACAGAATCTTTCTGGCCGCTGCCACAGCCGCCAATCAGGCCCGCATCCCGCTGGCAAAGCTCGCCGTGGAAGAAACCGGCATGGGCGTGGTGGAGGACAAAGTCATCAAGAACCACTATGCCAGCGAATACATTTACAATGCGTATCGGGACACCAGAACCTGCGGCGTGATTGAAGAAGACAAAGCCTACGGGATTCGGAAGATTGCTGAGCCCATCGGCGTCGTGGCAGCCGTGATCCCCACCACCAATCCGACCTCTACCGCTATTTTCAAGGCTCTGATCTGTCTGAAAACCCGCAACGGCATTATTTTCAGTCCCCATCCCCGTGCGAAAAAGTCCACTGTCGCTGCCGCCAGAATCATTCTGGAAGCCGCAGTGAAAGCCGGCGCACCGGAAGGCATCATCAGCTGGATTGACGTGCCTTCCCTGGAAATGACCAATACGCTCATGCGGGAGGCCGACATTATCCTGGCCACCGGCGGTCCCGGCATGGTCAAAGCTGCATATTCCAGCGGCAAGCCTGCCCTGGGCGTCGGCGCAGGGAACGTCCCCGCTGTCATTGATGACAGTGCAGACATTATCCTGGCTGTCAATTCCATCATTCACTCCAAAACCTTTGATAACGGCATGATCTGCGCCTCCGAGCAGAGTGTGATCGTGCTGGACAGCATCTATGACCGCGTTCGGACCGAGTTTGCCGCCCGCGGATGCTATTTCCTGAAAGGCGCAGAACTCGACAAAGTACGTCACACCATTCTCATCAATGGCGCTCTCAACGCGAAAATTGTCGGCCAGAGTGCCTGCAGAATCGCAGCCCTGGCAGGCGTCACAGTACCTGAGGGCACAAAGATCCTCATCGGTGAAGTGGAATCCGTGGAACTGAGCGAAGAGTTTGCCCATGAAAAGCTGAGTCCTGTTCTGGCCATGTACCGCGCTGCAGACCTTGAAGACGCTTTCAGAAAAGCAGACCGCCTCATTGCAGACGGCGGCTACGGCCACACCGCTTCCCTCTATGCCGATACCGCAAAGAAACCCGATGTACTGGATGCTTTCGCCGCAAGGATGAAAACCTGCCGTATCGTGGTCAATACGCCTTCTTCCCAGGGCGGCATCGGTGATCTGTACAACTTTAAAATGGCCCCGTCTCTCACCCTTGGCTGCGGCAGCTGGGGCGGAAATTCCGTATCGGAAAATGTGGGCGTAAAGCACCTGCTGAACATCAAGACCGTGGCCGAAAGGAGAGAGAACATGCTCTGGTTCCGCGCACCGGAAAAGGTGTACATCAAGAAAGGCTGCCTGCCGGTAGCGCTCAGCGAACTGAAACAGGTGATGGGAAAGAAAAAGGCCTTTATCGTCACCGACAGTTTTCTCTATCACAACGGCAATACCCGCCCCATCACTGAGAAACTGGACGAACTGGGCATTCAACATGCCACATTCTTTGATGTGGCTCCCGATCCCACACTGGCCTGCGCCAAGGCTGGTGCAGAACAGATGCGTCTGTTCCAGCCGGATGTCATCATTGCGCTGGGCGGCGGCAGTGCCATGGATGCCGGAAAGATCATGTGGGTGCTCTATGAACATCCTGAAGTGGATTTCCAGGATATGGCCATGCGGTTCATGGATATCCGCAAGCGTGTATACACCTTCCCCAAAATGGGTGAAAAGGCCTATTTCATTGCTGTTCCGACTTCTGCGGGCACCGGCAGCGAGGTCACGCCGTTTGCGGTCATCACCGATGAACAGAGCGGCGTCAAGTATCCTCTGGCCGACTACGCGCTTCTCCCCAATATGGCCATAATTGATACGGACTTCCATATGACCGCCCCGAAGAGTCTGACTGCCGCCAGCGGCATCGACGCTGTCACGCATGCCCTGGAAGCCTACGCTTCCATGATGGCAACAGATTACACCGACGGCCTGGCCATCAAGGCGCTGCAGACCATCTTTGAATATCTGCCCAGGGCTTACGATAACGGCCTGACCGATGTGGAGGCAAGGGAAAAGATGGCCAATGCCGCCACCATGGCCGGTATGGCCTTTGCCAACGCCTTCCTGGGTGTGTGCCATTCCATGGCCCACAAGCTGGGTGCATTCCATCATATTGCCCACGGCGTTGCCAACGCGCTGATGATCGAAGAGGTCCTGCGCTTCAACGCTTCCGAAGCCCCTGCCAAGATGGGCACCTTCCCGCAGTATGATCATCCCCATACCCTGCGCCGCTATGCGCAGGTGGCCGAAGCACTGGGCGTTGTCCAGGGCACGGACCAGGAAAAACTGGAAGCGCTGATCAAAATGATCAACGACCTGAAAGCCTATGTGGGCATCCGGCCTGCCATCCGGGATTATGTGCCTGATGAAAAGGATTTCCTGGAGCGGCTCGATGACATGGTCGAGCAGGCCTTTGACGATCAGTGCACCGGTGCCAATCCCCGCTATCCTCTGATGAGTGAAATCAGGCAGATGTACCTCAATGCCTATTACGGAGAAAAACATTTCACCGAAATGCCCAAGCCTACCGCAAAGGACGTTGCCGATGTCAGCGACGACGCTGTGAAAAAGGCATACCGTCCCGGGCGGAAGATGTGAGAAGGAGGAAAAGAGCATGAATCTGGATCGTGTCATTGCCGTGCGCAACGCCAAAACCATCTATCGCGACGGAGACCGCTGCATCAAGGTATTCAATGAAAATTATGCCAAGGCGGATATCCTCAATGAAGCATTGAATCAGGCCCGCATTGAGGAAACCGGGCTTCATATTCCCCGGATTCTGGGCGTCAGCATGATCGAAGGCAAGTGGGCCATTATTTCTGAATACATTCACGGGAAAACGCTCTCTCAGATCATGAAAGAAGATCCCGACAATAAATCCAAATATCTGAATCTGTTTGTGGACGTGCAGATGGAAATCCAGAGCAAGACCTGTCCTATGCTCAACCGGCTCAAGGATAAAATGAGCCGCAAGATTGAGCAGGCCGACCTGGATGCCACCACCCGCTATGACCTGCATGCCCGCCTGGAAGGCATGCCCACCCATAACAAGGTGTGCCACGGCGATTTCTGGCCTTCCAATGTCATTATCAGCGACGAAGGAATTCCCTATGTGATCGACTGGAGTCACGTCACACAGGGCAATGCCTCTGCAGACGTTGCACGCACCTATCTTCTGTTCTGGCTCAATGGAGACACGGAAGGTGCAGGGGAATACCTGAACCTGTTCTGCGAAAAGAGCGGCACGCCTATCCAGTATGTCCAGAAATGGATGCCCATCGTGGCGGCCAGCCAGTCCGTGAAAGGCAATGAAAAAGAGCGTGAACTCCTGCTGTCCTGGGCCAATGTGGTGGAATATCACTGATGATCAGCCCATTTCTTTCCGCCTGAGCGGATTTGGATGGGAAAGGGAGCTGCGAAAGGGAGCTCCCTTTCACAGCATGTCTGAGTAAAAAGGAGATACAACAATGAAAGTCACCGTTTGTATCGGTTCTTCCTGCCATATCAAAGGTTCCCGTCCCGTGGTGGAGCAGCTGCAGGACCTGATCGCCAGAGAAAACCTGAGCGACAAGATTGAACTGGGCGGCACATTCTGCATGGGCAAATGTCAGCAGGGTGTCTGCGTCACGGTCGATGGAGAATTCTTCTCCGTATCGCCGGAGACTGTTTCCTCGTTTTTTGAAAAAGAAATCAAAGCAAAGGTGTAACCATGCCGAATTGTCTGACACTGAAAAAATCCAACTGCAAAAACTGCTACAAATGCATCCGCCACTGCCCGGTCAAATCCATCCGCTTCTCCGGCAACCAGGCCCATATCATCGGCAATGAATGTATTCTGTGCGGCCACTGCTTCGTGGTCTGCCCCCAGAATGCCAAGGAAATCGTCGATGAAACCGAAAAAGTCAGGGTACTCATCCAGAGCGGCGATCCCGTTGTCGTCTCTCTGGCTCCTTCTTTTGTCGCCAATTATGACGGTGTGGGCATCGAGTCCATGCGGGAAGCACTGAAAAAGCTGGGCTTTTATGATGTGGAAGAGACCGCACTGGGTGCGACACTGGTCAAGCGGGAATATGACCGCATTCTGAAGGAAGAGGACCGGGACATTGTCATTTCCTCCTGCTGTCATTCCATCAATCTGCTGATCCAGAAGTACTTTCCGCGGGAACTGCCTTACCTGGCAGATGTCCTGTCTCCCATGCAGGCGCACTGCGAGGATATCAAGCGGCGTATACCGGGTGCCAAAACCGTTTTCATCGGACCCTGCGTGGCCAAGAAAGATGAGGCAGAATACTACGAGGGCATCGTCGACGCTGTGCTGACGTATGAAGAGCTGACCAACTGGCTGAAAAAAGAAGGGATCGAGCTCAGGCAGGAAAAAAGCCTGGACCAGCACAGTCTCGCCCGCTTCTTCCCCACCACCGGCGGCATTCTCAAAACCATGGTCAAGGATGCTCCGAACTTTACCTACATGGCACTGGACGGGGTCGAAAACTGCATTGCCGCACTCAAAGAAATTGAGCAGGGCCGGATTCATCACTGCTTCATTGAAATGAGCGCCTGCGTGGGCAGCTGCGCCGGCGGCCCGGTGATGGAAAAGTACGGACGCAGTCCGCTGAAGGATTATCTTGCAGTTTCCGGGTATGCCGGAGACAAGGATTTTGAGATCGAACAGCCGGAAATCCGTGAGCTGCGCAAGCGCTTTGAGCCCATTGAGCATCGCGCGGGCACGCCCAGCGAAGTGGAGATCCGCGATATTCTGCGTGAAATGGGCAAGTTCAAGCCCAGCCAGGAACTGAACTGCGGCTCGTGCGGCTATGATACCTGCCGCGAAAAAGCCATTGCCATTTATCAGGGCAAGGCAGAGATTTCCATGTGTCTGCCGTACCTCATGCAGAAGGCGGAAAACTTCAGCGATACCATTGCGCGCAACAGTCCCAACGGCATTCTGATGCTCAACGATCAGCTGGAAGTCCAGCAGATCAATCCGGCTGCCCTGAAGATTCTGAACCTGCGCTCTGAAAGCACGGTTCTTGGGGATCAGGTTGTCCGCATCCTGGATCCCACGCCATTCCTGAAAGTCAAAACAACCGGACGCGGCATTTTCCACGAACGCACCTATCTGGCGGAGTACGACTGCACCGTGGAGCAGACCATCGTGCCCGCCGAGGACGGCCGGATGCTGCTGTGCATTATGCGCGATGTCACGCGGGAAGAGGAAACCCGCCGACAGAAGGAAGAAATCAGTCGTCAGACAGCGGAGGTCGCCGACAAAGTCGTGGACAAGCAGATGCGCATTGTACAGGAGATTGCCAGTCTGCTTGGCGAGACCGCCGCAGAAACCAAGATTGCCCTGTCCAAACTGAAGGAGTCCATCGCCAATGAATGACCTGACCTGTGATATCGGCTATAAAAGTATCAACCACGCAGGTGAGCAGCTGTGCGGCGACCATGTGGAAGTGGTCGAGCAGGAGGACGGATCCACAGTGATTGTGCTGGCCGACGGCCTTGGCAGCGGCGTAAAAGCAAGCATTCTGTCCACTCTCACCAGCAAGATTATTTCCACTATGCTCGCAGCGGGTCTCTCCATTGAGGAATGCGTGGAAACCATAGCCGCCACGCTGCCGGTATGCTCGGTGCGCGGCGTGGCTTATTCCACCTTCACCATCATCCGCCTGATCCGGAATCAGACAGCTGAGCTCATCCAGTACGACAATCCTCAGGTGATCGTCCTGCGCAACGGCGAAAACTGGGAATATCCGCGCACGGAAACCACCATCGGCGGCAAGCAGATTTACCGCTCCCTCATCCGGCTGCAGGAAGATGATGTGTTCATCGCCATGAGTGACGGATGTCCGCATGCCGGCATCGGCATAGCCTACAATTTTGGGTGGAAAAGAGAGGACATCATCTCGTTTATGGAGGCCATGAGCCTGTGCGGTTACACGGCCAAAAATCTTTCAACCCTGCTGGTTGACGAGTGCAACAAACTCTATGGCGGTGAGCCCGGGGATGACGCGACGGCATGCGTGGTGCGCATTCGAAAGCGGGTGCCCATGAACATGCTCTTCGGCCCGCCCAGCAACCGGGATGACGCCGACCGGATGATGAGCCTGTTCTTCGCCAAGGAAGGAAAACACATCATCTGCGGCGGGACCACTTCCTCCATTGCAGCCAAATGGCTGGACAGGCCCCTGCGTGCCTCCCTGGATTTTGTCGGCGATATTCCGCCGATCGCGTATCTGGAAGGTGTCGATCTGGTCACAGAGGGCGTGATCACAGTGAACCGGGTCGTGGAATATGCCAAGGATTATATCGGTGAAAACCAGTGCTATGAGGCCTGGAGCAACGGCAAAGACGGGGCCTCCCTGATCAGCCGTCTGCTCTTTGAGGAGGCCACCGATATCAACTTCTATGTCGGCAAAGCCATCAATCCCGCTCACCAGAACCCCGACCTGCCGATCAATTATAATATCAAAATGAACCTGGTGCAGGAACTGTCCGAAGCACTCAAGAAGATGGGCAAGCGCATCAAAGTCAGCTATTTCTAAGGAGCCGTTATGCGTAAATTTGATACCAAGGTACAATATCTGAAATACAAGGTGCTGCGGGAGGTCGCCCGGCAGGCATGGAACGACACACTGCTGGAAAACGTACTGGATATTCCCAAAATCATCGTGCCGGGCAAAGTGCCCACCATGCGCTGCTGTGTGTACAAGGAGCGTGCGATTCTCGCCGAGCGCGTAAAGCTCGCCATGGGTGGAGGCCGCGGAAGCAACATCATCCAGGTCATTGACATCGCCTGCGACGACTGTCCGGCCGTCGGATATCAGGTCACAGATTCCTGCCGCGGCTGTCTGGCTCACCGATGCGAAGATGCGTGCCGGCGCGGCGCCATTTCCTTTGACCACAATCACGAAGCGCACATCGATAAAACCAAATGTGTCGAGTGCGGCCAGTGCGCCAAGGTGTGTCCCTACAGCGCCATCGTCAACCGCAAGCGTCCATGCCAGAGTGCCTGCAAGATTAAGGCCATTTCCATCAGCGAAGACAATGCGGCAAAAATCGATGATGATAAATGCATTCAGTGCGGCGCATGCGTCTACCAGTGCCCCTTTGGTGCCATTACGGATCGTTCCTTCATCATCAATGTCATCGATATGCTCAAAAAAGGCCAGGACAATACCCGGTATAAGGTCTATGCCCTGGTTGCCCCGGCCATCGGAAGCCAGCTGACCTATGCAAAGCTTGGCCAGGTGATTTCGGGCATCAAGGAACTGGGGTTCTACACCGTTGTGGAAGCAGCGCTTGGCGCCGACATGGTCGCACAGGCTGAATCAAAGGAACTGACAGAAAAAGGATTCCTGACCTCCTCCTGCTGTCCGGCATTTGTGCGCTATGTGAAAACAGCATTTCCTGCACTGGTGCCCTATATTTCTCACAACCTGTCACCCATGGCAACCATCGCCAAATACATCAAAGAGCATGAAGATCATGTGAAAATCGTGTTCATCGGGCCATGCACAGCGAAAAAAGCTGAAGTACAGCTGGATGATGTCAAACCTTATGTGGATGCAGCGATCACCTTCGAGGAGCTTCAGGCGCTGCTGGACAGCCGGGACATCGATATCACCACACTGCCTGAGGATGTGCTGGACAATGCCAGCTACTTCGGCCGCATCTTTGCCCGCAGTGGCGGCCTGTCCGACGCTGTGGCTGAGGGACTGAAGGAGCAGAAGCTGGACGACTTCGAGCTGAAAGCCTGTGCCTGCGACGGCATCGAAGAATGCCGGATGGCACTGCTCAAAAAGAGCAGAAATGTGCTGGATGCCAACTTCATCGAAGGCATGGCCTGTGTAAACGGCTGTATCGGCGGCGCAGGAAATCTGACGCACGGTGAAAAGAACAAAGCCGCCGTGGACAGCTACGGACGAGAAGCACTGGAAAAGACGATTCTCGATGCAATTTCTCCTCTACAGTAAACAGACCCACGTGGCGGCAGTGAAAACTGCCGCCATTTTTTCTTGCAAGGCAATGGCGCACACCCATCTGAGGATGGCCTCCCTTCTGCAGGAAACTGAATTCATTTTCCCGCCAGCTCATGCAAAAATGGCGTGAATGATGCAATGATGCGAATTACGATAGAAAACAGGTCAATTACGATGTTCGACTTGAAAACAGACTTTCTCCTTTCCTACAATCAGTGTGAATAATCAGGAAATGCCCTGTGCACTTTTCCGCTGTGGGTTGTTTTTCTGAGCCCTCGACAACTACTTCTTCTGCAAAGGAATGTGCGCAATGCTGAACATTATCATTCTGGAAGATCAGGCGGAGCAGGCAGACAGGCTGTCCCACATGCTCAAGAAATACGCGGAGTCTCATGAGGGATTTGCTTATAATCTCAAGCTGTATGACCGTTCCATTCCCTTTCTCACGGAATACAAATGTGATGCAGATCTCCTGTTTCTGGATATTCAGATTCCCGACATGCTGGGGATGGAGGCGGCAAAGCGCATCCGTCAGATGGACAACCGGGTGATGATCATTTTTGTCACCATGCTCACTCAATACGCCATCGAAGGCTATTCCGTCGGCGCATTTGATTATGTGCTCAAGCCTGTGCGCTATGAGGAGTTTTCCTCCAAGATGGACCGCGTATGCAGAATGCTCGCCCATCAAAGCACATCCATGACCCTTGAAGTGCGTACCAAGGAAGAAATCCGGCGCATCAATGTGGACGATATTACCTTTATTGAGGTGTCCAACCATGATGTGCTCATCCACACCGACAGCGAAATCATCCGGCAATGGGGCAATCTGAAAACCTATGAGGAAAAGCTGGCCCCCGCTCATTTCGTGCGATGCAACGTGTCCTTCCTGGTGAACCTCAAATACGTCCGGGCAGTCAACGGAAACACCGTCATGGTACACGGCCATAATCTGCCCATCAGCAGCAGCAAGCGGAAAGAATTCCTGATGGCCCTGGCGCAGTACAAAGGAGGCAGCAGATAATGTCCTATATGCCTGTCTGGTATCAGCAGGGACGCAGCGCATTGCTGCTTATCCAGTCGGTGATCGCTCTGCTTCTGGTGTCCTGTTCCATGAATCGCCGCAAACAGTTTTATCTGCGGCTGATCACCTCTGTGCTGGCCGGCTGCGCCGTGCAATACCTTGTCCGGGGCATTTATATCGTGGGCAGCACACCGCTGGCAATGCTCAGCCATGCGGCCGCCGCACTGCTGGTCTATATTACACTCAGTGCCATCACCTGGTTCTGTTATGATGAAAGCATCTGGACTGTCCTGCTTATGACCGCCACCGGCTATATCGTTCAGGACATTGCCGGGAGCGTGAAAACCCTGTTTCGGCAGATTGAATGGGTCAACAGCTTTTCCCGGCAGCAGGGCGGCATCCTGATCGTGGATCTGGTCTGCTATGGCGCAGTATATGTCCTGATGTTTTTTGCCCTCCGGCCCTTTGTACGAAACCGTGATGACAATTTCGACAATAAACGGAGAGCCGTTTTTTCCGTCCTCGTGTTGCTGCTGTGCATTGGCATGGCACGCCTGACTCAGGATAACCCAAACCGGAATCAGCAGGCAGTGATTGCCGAAGCCCTGGGGCAGATCGTCATCGACGTGCTGGTCATCGCCCTGCAGTACGGCGTCATGGAGCAGGCCCGCCTGGCCAAAAACATGGAAACGATGCGGGAGCTGGTTCATACTCAGCGCGTGCAGTATGAGGCCAGCAAGGAAAGTGCACAGCTGATCAATGAAAAATATCACGATTTAAAGCACCTCCTGAAATCCTTCCGAGGCACAGTACCCCAGGAGCAGCTGGATCAGTTGAAGCATTCCATTGCCGCCTATGAGCGCCCCGCCAATTCGGGCAATGAAGTGCTGGATGTGCTTCTGGCAGAAAAAATCGGCATCTGCCAGCAGCGGAACATCGTGCTGACCTGTTCTGTGGGCATGACGGATTTCTCTTTCGTAGAGGAGCTGGATCTGTATTCTCTTTTCCAGAATGCCCTGACCAACGCCATCAACGCCGTGTCTGCACTGCCCGAGGGCAGCGAGCGCTTCATCTCCCTGTCCTCTGCCCGGGATGGCAATATGCTCACCATTCATATGGAAAATCCCTGTGAGGAGGAAATCACCTTTGTCAACGGTCTCCCCCAAACCAAAGGGGATCCGGACTGGCATGGCTTCGGCATGAAAAGCATGAACCGTATTGCAGAAAAGTACAACGGCATGCTCACGGCCGAGCAGCGCGGGAAAATGTTCTTTATGGATATTCTCCTGCTCGCACCGGAAAGATAATCCATGCAGAGAGATTCCTTTGGAAATGGTTCTTTGACTCTCATCGCGTGATTTCGCCGGAAAATCATCATCAAAATTACGATGTAAAAAACCTCAATTGCGCGGTTCGCCTTGCAGCGGGCCGCGCTTTTTCTTAGGATGCGTTCACAGGATACGCGATGGAAAGCGTGAAAAAAGGAGGGATTCCCTTGAAGAAAATACTGGCACTGGTGCTGGTCATGCTGGTCCTTTGCATCTGCGGTGCTCAGGCAGAAAGTACCACTTCTGTATTCGATGCACTTGAACATCTCATAAACGGCAGAACGTTTACTCTCACCGTCACCGCTCAGTCCGATACGGATGAACTGGCTGACATCATCTCCCGGTACGGCATGGTCACCTGCACCCTGCGGCAGGAGAACAATGAAATCCTGCTGACCGCTGTCTGCGATGGGAAGGCTTATCTGAATGCCGCTGCCACAAAGGAAGGCGTACGCTTTGACACCAACCTGATCGGCAGCGCAACCTTCTCAGGCAACTGGGCTGCCCTGTCTCCGGTGCTTACTCTTGACGCAGACGTGTTCAGCGTCACCATGACCGGTCCCGACCATGAGCTGATCCGGTTGACCTGCAGCGTTTCCGGTTCATCCCCCGACGACTGCCAGGTCGAAATTGATATCGGCTACATTACCGGCCCCGGCAATGTGCACAGTCTGTGGGACGGCATCACCTGCAATGGCAGTGAAACCAGCCGCGAATTCTTTTTCACCTTCAGCGAGGAAGAATACGGCATGGAGTGCGAAGGCACATCCACCATTGGGACTGCTGATGACGGCAGCACCGTCATCACCCGGGAAGAAACCGGCATTCTGACTTATCAGGAAGACGAACTGGGCGAAATCACTTTCCATTCTGTCATGACCATCCGCTGAACAATTACGATGCAGAAAAGTGCAGTTACGCGGTTCGTCTTGAACGAAGAAACAGCGCTTTATACACTCATATCACAAGATATCCCTGAATCCACAGAAGGAGGAACCTATGATGAAAAAGATCATTTGCCTTGTGCTGTCCCTGATGCTGACCCTTTGTGCCATGATTCCCGTTCTGGCAGAAGACCGCGAAGCCCCCGCGGACCGCAAGGAAACTGTCACCGAACTGGCTGACGGCCATGAATCCCATTTCCGCAACTATGCCCCCAAGTTCTGGGAAGCGGCCTGCGAGCACCCCGGCACCATTGAAAAACTTGAGTACACCACCTCTGTTTACGGCGAAACGCTGAATCAGTGGGCCAATGTCTATGTGCCCTACGGCTACGACGAAAACCGTCAGTACAATATCCTCTATTTTTTCCACGGCACCAATGAGACTCAGGACAGCTTCATCGGGGATGAATCCGTGAAGAACGCCATTGACAACATGATTGATATGGGCATCTGCGAGCCCTTCCTCATGGTGTGCCCCACCTATTATTACAACTATGCCGATCGTGCCACCGACCATGTCGTGTTTGTGGATGAAGTGCGCAATGACCTGATGCCCGCCGCTGAAAGCAAGTACTCCACCTATGCCGAAACCCCTGATGAGGCAGGCTTTATCGCCTCCCGCGCTCATCGCGCCTTTTCCGGCTACAGTCAGGGCAGCTCCGTCTGCTGGCAGGTCACCTATCGCTGCATGGACTATGCCAGATATTTTGTGCCCATGTCCGGCGGCAGCATCCGCAATTATGAGCCCCTGAAGGAAGCCATGAAGGACAATGAGTATGCCGACGACGTATTCTTCTACATCTGCTCCGGCGGCAAGCGCGACCTGGCCTACGAAGGCGTGGTGGAACTGATCAACGCCATGATTGCCGATGAGGCCTTCTCCTTTGGCACCGATCCTGCTGTAAACAACTGCTATGCAGCCATTTCCAAGGAAATCCATCAGACCCTCAAAGGCCGTTTCAACCTGTACAATGTATTCCAGGATGTGCTCTTCAAATGAGCTGATCCCATGGGCAGGGGCGTTTTGCCCCTGCCTTTTATGAAAATCAGGAGGATCAAATGAAGCGTATTCTTTCTCTTGCTCTGCTGCTGGCGCTGCTGTGCGGCGCACTTCCTGCCTGTGCCGAGGAGTCCGGATTTCAGGCCCCCACTGTACTGGACGCAGGGGAACTCGCTGGCGTACCCACGCATTATCTTCTCTATGACCGGGCATTCTATGAGGCTCCCTGCACTCAGCCTGGCACCGTTGTAAAAATGAAGTACAGCACCAGCGTGTACGGCGAAAAAACATACAAGAAAACGATGTATGTCTATCTGCCCTATGGATATGATGAAAACAGTACCGAGCGCTATCCGATCATCTATTTCTTCCATGGCCGGGGCTGTGACCCGACCACCCTTCTGTGCAACCCGGAAACCAAGAATGCCTTTGATCACATGATTGCCACCGGCGTTGTCAGACCCTTCATCCTGGCCGCTCCTACCTATTACTACGATGCACGCCACCTGCTGTATGACTGGGAGCTGTTTCCCCGGGAAATGCGGGAGGAAATCATGCCGCTGGCAGAGAGCACCTACCGCACGTATGCTGAAACCGCGGATGAAGAAGGCTTTCTGGCTTCCCGGGATCAGCGAGCGATCTGCGGCTTCTCCATGGGCAGTATGACCACCTGGGCCCTGTTTCCCCACATGCTGGATGTCTGCGCCAATTTCCTGCCCTTCTCCGGCCCCATGCAGGATACGGAAGCCATCATTGCCGCTGTGGAAAGTACCAAAGCACCTTTCTACATTTATATGGCCTGCGGCGGCGCAGAGGATCTGGCCTTTGACAACAGCAATCTGCTGGCACAAACCCTCGCAGCCAATCCGCATTTCAGTTATGGGACGAACCGGTCGGAAAACAATTTCTTTTACTGCCTGTCCGACAATATCCACCAGGATTTGACCAGCCGCTATTATCTGTACAACGCGTTCCTGGACGGGCTGTTTCATTGATGCAATTACGATGTAAAATCCATCAGTTACGATGTACGCCTTGTGGCAAAAATTCCCATTTGATACATTACCCTCACAAACGCAACCTGTATAAGCAGGCTGACATAAGAAGGAGGATTCCCCATGAAAAAGTTTGTTGCCCTTCTGACCGCGATGATCCTTGCTCTGTCCCTGGTCACTGTCGCTTCCGCTGAAATCAAGAGCTCCTACAATCTGAGCGACAACAACTTCATCGAAGCAGTGGGCTGGTACGCCACCAAGGACGCTTCCCTGATCCTTCGCGATGACACCCATTATGAACTGTTCTATCGTGAATACTATTTCGGCACCACCGATCCCGGCCTGAAAGCCAACAAGCTGATCGTGTACCGCGGCACCTATTCCAGCACCGAATCCGCTGACGACGAGGCCTGCCATTTTGACATCACCCTGGATACCTGCGAAGGCATCTACTTTGAACAGCACGGCAAGGGCTACGGCCGCACCCCTCTGGGCTTCGCCATGGTTCTGGATACCGACAACTGGACCGACGAAATGAGCGACATCGCATTCCCTGACGGCACCGATGACGGCGCTGCTGAATTCCTGGCCAATCATACCCTGGAAGGCAAAATGTTCACCGTCGAAGACCTGCGTGAAGATCTGGACGATGTAACGCTCCAGAACAGAATCGTTACCCTGCCTGAAGGCATGGAAGCCGTTGAAGCCCTCACCATCACCGAAGGCTGAGCAAAGCATTCACTGACCTGATATCAACAGGGCCGCCGTGCGAATTGTGCGGCGGCCTTTTTCAGAGAGAAGAGCTCAGAGCACAGGCATGTTCGTCCTGACACCTGACTGGCATGCAGCCTCAGCTGTACTCCGGCTCTCCGGAACCTGAAATACAAAGGAGCATACTTATGGCCAAGAATAACAAACCTCACGGCAAACTGGTATGGAAAATTCTCTGCGGCGTATTTGCGTTCCTCTTCGCATTTCTCATGATCGGAGGCCCCATCGCCAACAACTATGCCTCCATCATCAACATGGTGCTGGGCATCGAGGGGAGCACCATCGTGGGCGACGCGGCGGAGGATCTGCCGCCCCGCTTCGTATCCGACTTTGAGGACAGCGCGGCCCAGGCTGCCGCCGCCGATCTGGTGTGCGAATCTGTGGTCGCTAACGGCGCTGTGCTGCTGCTGAACCGGGACGGTGCCCTGCCCCTGTCCGGCAATGAAAAAGTGAGCCTGCTGGGTACCTCCTCTGCCCATTTTGTGTACGGCGGCACCGGCTCCGGCGGCATGGACACCTCCAAAGCCATGACCTTAAAGGACGCCCTGGAGCAGGACGGCTTCACCGTGAACCCCACCCTGTGGAGCTTCTATCGGGAAGGCGCGGGCAAGGATTACGGCCAGAAGAGCGCCGCCGGTTCCCTGAATAACTACATCTTCAAGAACGAAGAATTCGCTGTCAACGAAGCGCCCCTGAGCGCCTTCTCCGCCGCGGAATGGGATTCCGTTTCCCAGTACGGCGACGCCGCCATTATGGTCATCGGCCGTGTTTGCGGCGAAGGCAAGGACCTGCCCGTGGTGGGCGCCAGCGACGCGAACGGCAACATGCTCTCCATCAGCGCCGAGGAAAAGGACATCCTGCGCAAGCTGGCTGAGCTGAAAGCCGCCGGTTCCCTGAAGAAGATCGTGCTGCTGCTGAACACCGCCAACGCGGTGGAGCTGGATGTGGTCGAGCCCGCTGTGTGCGGCGAGGACTTTGGCATCGACGCCTGCCTGTGGGTGGGCGAAGTGGGCCAGAGCGGCATCCGCGCCATCGGCGATCTGCTCAGCGGCAAGATCAATCCCTCTGGCCGTCTGGTGGATACCTACTGCTACGACAACACTACCTCTCCCGCTGTGCAGAACGCCTATGTGACCTCCTACACCAACGCGGCGGAAAAGGGCCTGGCCTTCGCCAAGACCAACAACGAATACTATGTGGTCTATCAGGAAGGCATCTACATCGGCTACCGCTACTACGAAACCCGCTATGAGGACGTGGTGCTGGGCAACCAGAACGTAGGCGATTACGACTACGCCAAGACCGTGGCCTTCCCCTTCGGCTATGGCCTGAATTACAGCAATCTTTCCTACGGCAAGCTGAACATGAAGGAGAACGGCGACATGTTCGACTTCACCGTGGACGTGACCAACCCCTCTGACCGGGACGCCCGGGAAGCGGTGCTGATCTACATGCAGAGCCCCTACACTGCTTACGACAGGCAGAACGGCATCGAAAAGGCCGCCGTGGAGCTGGTGGGCTACACCAAGATCGACGTGCCCGCGGGCAAAACCGTGACCGCCAACGTGTCCGTGGCGAAGTCCGAAATGCGTGCCTATGACGCCAACGGCGCGAAAACCTACATCGTGGACGAGGGCAGTTATTACTTCGCCACCGGCAACGGCGCCCACGAAGCCCTGAACAACATCCTCATGCAGAAGGCCGCCCAGAACGATACCCTGAACGGCGCTGTGGATACCGCCAAGATTGTGGGCGAAGGACGGGCTGACCTGGCCGTGGTTTACAAGCAGGCCAAGCAAGACACCACCACCTACGCCACCTCCCGCACCGGCTTTGCCATCACCAACCAGCTGGATCACGGCGACCTGAACAAGTTCGACTCCGATGCCAGCAACGACATCAAGTACCTGACCCGCGCCGACTGGGCGGGCACCATGCCCAAGGCCGACCTTTCCAACAACACCTACAAGGCCGCCGTGCAGATGGCCGCCAACGACGAGCTGGTGAAGGCTCTGAACACCATCATCGACTCCGAAAAGAAGGGCACCATGCCTACCCTGGGCAAGGAAGGGGAACTGACCCTGGCCCACTTCATCGGCGTACCGCTGGACGGCTCCATCACTCTGCAGAACGGCCAGACCTACACCTGGGACGATCTGATGGATCAGGTGAAGTTCAATGAAATGGCCAAACTGATCGGCCAGACCTACCATGCCACCGCCGCTGTGAAGTCCGTGGGCAAGCCCGCCACCAAGGATGAAAACGGCCCCCAGGGCATCACCGCCACCCTGACCGGCGGCTCCTCCTCCACCAGCTACACCAGCGAAGACGTGATGGCCGCTTCCTTCGACACGGCCATCGCCGAAGCGGTGGGCCGCTCCATGGGCAATGACTGCCTGATGGCCAACCGCAAGGCATACTCCGGCATCTATGGTCCCGGTGCAAACATTCACCGCACCCCCTACTCCGGCCGCAACTTTGAATACTACTCTGAAGACCCCTTCATTTCCGGCAAGACCTGTGCTGCCGAAACTGCCGGCATCCAGAGCAAGGGTGTGTACGTGTACAACAAGCACTTCGCCTTCAACGATCAGGAAACCGGCCGTGACGGCATCTGCGTGTGGACCAACGAACAGGCCGCCCGTGAAATCTATCTCCAGGCCTTTGAATATCCGATCACTGACGCAAATGCCTACTGCGTCATGACCTCCTTCAACCGCCTCGGTGCAACCTGGGCCGGCGGCGACTACAACCTGATCACCAACATCCTGCGCGGTGAGTTCGGCATGCCCGGCTTTGCGCTCACTGACTTCTCCAACAACAATGCCTTCATGGATGTAATCCAGGGCCTGCTGGCCGGCGGCGACGGTTGGGACTGCAACGACGCCTCCAAATGGACGGATAAGCTGAAGACCTACTCTGATGATCCCCAGGTCGTATCCGCCATGCGTGAAGCCACCAAGCACATCCTTTACACGGTGGCCAACTCCAATGCCATGAACGGCATGGGCTTCAACACCATCGTGGAAGAAGTGCACGGCTGGTGGCAGGATGCCATCACCTACGGTCAGATCGGTACCGGTGTACTCGCTGTCCTCTTCCTGATCATCTCCATTGCAGACAGCAAAAAGGCCAGGAAAAAGTCAGCCTGACGCAGTTGTTCCATAAAAGCCGATTCATGCATGCATTTTCTTCTTCTCTCAAAGGACAAGAAACAATTCAAAAAGGAGACTTCAACATGAAAAAGTTGATCGCTCTGCTGTGCGCTGTGACGCTGGTTCTCTGCACCATTTCTGCACTGGCGGAAAACCGGGAAAGACCCGCTGACAAAAAAGTCATCACCACCGACGATGTGATCGGCGCGGAGACCGTGTTCAAAAAGTACGACAACAAATTCTATGATGCCGCTTCCGAGCAGCCCGGCACCGTGGTACGTCTGGATTACACCACCACTGCCTACGGCGCAGAGCAGGCCGGCTGGGTGAACGTCTATCTGCCCTATGGCTATGATGAAAACGGCACCGAGCGCTACAACGTGATTTATTTCCTCCATGGCACCAACGAAACCCAGGACAGCTTTATCGGTGACGAAAAAGCCAAGAACGCCCTGGATAACATGATCGAGGTCGGTGTCACGAAGCCGTTTATCATGGTGTTCCCCACCTACTACTACGATTACGAAGCCCGTGCCATCGACATGGAAGCCTTCTCCACCAAGGAACTGCGCAATGACATCATGCCCGCCGTTGAAAGTGCTTACCGCACCTACGCTGAAACTGCAGACGAAGCCGGCTTTACTGCCTCCCGCGAGCATCGCGCCTTCGCCGGTTTCTCCCGCGGCTGCTACGCCTGCTGGCATCAGTTCTTCCATAATCTGGATCTGGCCAAGTGGTATATGCCCTTCTCCGCCAACATCAGCGCAGCTGATGAAATGACCCTGGAAATGCCCGTAGATGACCAGCTCCAGATGCTCAAGGATGCCCTCGGCAGCCAGGCAGATTATAAGAACGACTTCTACATCTATGCAGCCTGCGGCGGCAAACGCGACATGATGTACGATGTCAACGCTGCCCTCATTTCTGCCATGGTGGCTGACACTGACGACTTCAGCTATGGCCTCAATCCCGCAGAAAATAACCTGTATTACAGCATTTCCGGTGAAATCCATCAGACGCTCATGAGCCGCTTCTACTTCTACAACGCTTTTGATGTCGTGATGAAGTAAATTCAACAAAAACTCGCCGACAGGGTTCATTCCTGCCGGCGAGTTTCGTTTTGCTGGGTTTTATTTTCCCGAGACAATCTTTCCCCTGTACGATGCGATGCCGCCGATACTTTTGACCTGTGTGTACCCTTTCCGGGCAAGGATGTCCGCTGCCCGTTTGCTCCGGCTGCCCCGAAAGCAGTACAGGAACAAGGGCTGGTCCTTGGGAAGATCAGCTGATTCGATGATGGACAGGGGAAAGCTGATGCCGGAAAGAATTTTCATCATCTGCCCATTTCTCCTGTCTGCTTCTGCGTTGGCGGCGGGGACTGTGAACACGGCTCAATCCTCTATCGGCTGTTCCGTGCAGTGACAAATTTCACCCTCAATCCTTCTTCTGAAAGACGGTATGGTATGACACCGTTCGATTTCGTGGATATTGCCGTCCTCGATGCACAGGGAAATCGCCTGGGTGTCAATCAGGTCGGAAGACTGGTTGCAAACTCTCCATGCACGATGAAATGCTACAAAAACGATCTGGCAGCCACAAAAGCTTTCTTTGTCACAGACAGCTGCGGACAGGTCTGGGGAGATATGAGTGTTTACGGTTACATTGACAAACACGGCAAGGTCTACATGCGGAATCGCATTTTGGATGACGGGCAGTCTGTTCCCCCTTTCAAAATTGCAGATGAAATATTAATAAGCAGGGCTTTCCTTTCCTGTGAAGTGGTTCATGTTGAAGATCAATATATTGCACATGTTGAATTTCTTCCGAAGTATCAAAAGGACCAGAAGCGCGAGCTGCAGGATGCAAAGCAACGCTGTGAAATCAAATTCGGAAAAGAGCTCTCTGCTCATTTATTCTTCAGAATTCATAAGGGAACAGCTTCGTTCAAACTGACAGGCAGCGGCAAGCGCGATATCAAAGCTTTAATGGCCGAAGGAACTACGGAAACGGTTCCCGTATAACATTCAAACGGCGGCGAGGAGCAATCCCTGCCGTCCATTTTTTATATCATCCGGCTCGAAAGGCCGGGATTCAGCCTGCCGCTGGTCAGCAGCCGCGTGTACACGGCATTGCACGCGACCCGCATGGATCGGTTCCTGCCTCCCCGCGTCATGAACAGCGGCACAAAGTAAAAAAAACAAACAAAATCAGAAAAAAGGCAAATTGATGTTCTGGCAAGAAACCGATATAATTTACACATTCAGAAGAATTCAATCGTACAACCGAAAAAAAGGGGAGGATGAGGGATGAAGAACTCAGGACAGACGGCTCAGGTGATTCATCATCCAGCCGGATCGCTGCGAAGACGCCTCTGGAAGCAGCGCTGGCTTCTGCTCATGGTACTTCCGGGGATCCTCTGGTTTATTCTCTTCAAGTACGCGACCTATGCGGGCCTCGCGCTTTCCTTTACGAACTATGGATTCCGCAAAACGGTTTCCTTTGTCGGCCTGCGGAATTTTGAGCGGCTCTTCCGGTCCGCCTCTTTCCTCAATGCCTTCCGAAACACGCTGCTCATCAGCCTGTATAACATCGTTTTTTACTTTCCTTTTCCTATACTGATTGCTCTGTTAATCAACGAGCTTCGCTCCCTGAGAGCTAGGAGAACCGTTCAGTTTCTGATTTATATCCCCTACTTTTTCTCCTGGGTCGTAGTGGGAACCGTTTTCGTCAACCTCCTGTCCCCTTCCAGCGGCATTGTGAACCAGATTCTCCGATCGTTGGGCATGGAATCGATTTATTTCATGTCCGATGTCCGCTGGTTCCGAAAGGTGCTGATATTGTCCTACATCTGGAAGCAGATGGGCTACGGCGCAGTGATTTACGTTGCGACCCTTTCCACGGTGGATCCGCAGCTGTATGAAGCCGCTGAGATCGACGGATGCGGGCGGTTCCGCCAGGTGCTGTATATCACCCTGCCGACCATCAAGCCGACAATTATTACCATGCTCCTTTTGAATCTTTCCCATGTGCTGATGATCTTTGACCAGGTCATGGTCATGTACAATGCTTCCGTTTACTCCGTCAGCGACGTGCTGCAGACCTTCTCCTACCGGGAAGGCATCCTGACAGGCAATCTGGGCTTCGGCATGGCCGTCAGCCTGTTTGTCGGGATTGTCAGCCTGCTGCTGGTGCTCGGCACGAACTGGATCAGCAAGCATTTTCTGGATGATTCGATTCTGTAAGGAATCTGTTCAGGAAATATAGGACAGTTCCTGAGGGAGGGAAAAAGGATGATGACGGCAAAAAGAGCAAACGCCATCCGGGAATCGAACGCAAGAAAAGCATTTCGAATCTGCAATGTTATTTTCCTGACGCTGGTGTGTGTGATCGTGGTCATTCCCATCTGGAATGTACTGATCACTTCCCTGGCGGCAGACAAGGACGTCATGGGCGGAGTCTATCTGCTGATTCCGAGATCCCTGACATTCAAATCCTATGCCCGGGTGCTGAATTCGGGTTATATGCGCGGCTTCTGGAACTCGCTGTTTATCGCGGGCGTCGGCACAGTGCTCGCCATGGTGATTACAACACCCATGGGCTTTGCCCTGGCGCAGAAGCAGCTGGTCGCACGCAACTTCTTCATGAAAGCGATTTCCCTGACCCTGGTATTCGATGCCGGCATCATACCGCTGTATGTGCTCATCCGCATGCTGGGGCTCATTGACAACCGCTGGGCACTGATCCTGCCCTTCATGCTCTCCACGTTCAATCTGATCATTGTGAAAAACTTTATGATGTCCATTCCGACCAGCTTTGTGGAATCGGCCTGGCTGGACGGATGCAATGATCTGATGGCGCTGATTCGGATTGTGATTCCCATGGCTGTTCCGATCCTTTCGGCCGTGACCCTGTTCTATTTTGTCTCCTTCTGGAACAGGTATACGGAAGCAGTCATGTTTATCAACAATTCCTCCAAGTATACCCTGCAGGTGATGCTGCGTGCCCTGATCTACCAGAGCGACGGCTCACTCGGAGAGGGCAATATTGTCTACGACAATACAAAGATGGCCGTAATGGTGCTGGGCATGCTGCCGGTCATGCTGATCTATCCCTTCGTGCAGCGCTATTTCGTCACCGGCCTGATGCTGGGCGGCGTCAAGGAATAAGCGCTCATGCAGTCCAATTTGTACCCTGGCGGACACTGTCCGCAGAAATAGAAACACAAGGAGGAATCACCATGAAACGTATCCTGTCCCTGGTTCTCACTCTCTCGATGCTTCTGTCCTGCGTCCTCTTGGCTGAGGCAGAAGCGCCGGCGAAGCTCTCCATCTGCTCTCCCGACAACACGTTCGGCCTGAGCACAGATCCAGAGCTGCAGCAGGCTGTGGTCAACATGCTCAACGAAGCATGCAATGTGGACCTGGAAGCCGTCATTCCCCCGATCGGCTCCTATAACGACAAGCTGGAAACCATGATGGCCGGCGGAGATGTCCCGGATGTCTTCTCGATCTCCCAGGCTATGACCCGTCTGCCCAACTATGTCACCCGTGAGCAGTGCCTCGACCTGACTGACCTGATCGCGAAGTCCGAAAAGCTGTCTGCTCTGGATCAGTCCTACTTCCAGGCACTGGCCATTGACGGCAAAATCTATGCAATTCCCTACTACTATCCGAGAGTCAAGTGCCTCTTCCTCCGTAAAGACGTGATGGAGAAGTATGACATTCAGCTGAGCGAAACACCCACCACCACCGAGTTCATCACGGAAATGTCCAAGCTGAAGGGCACCGGCGTGATTCCCTTCTCCTTCCCGAAGTGGATTGACAACTTCCAGTATTTCCTGAACTCCTTCGGTGCCTACGCAGGCATTTATCAGAATGCAGACGGTGTCTACGTGGACGGCATGCAGGAACCGCAGATGGTGGACGGCCTGAATTATCTGCGCGAGCTCTACACAAGCGGCGTGATGGATCAGGAATTCATCACCACGGAAAACGCCACGATGAGAGAATATGTCTACACGGGCAAGGCCGCTTCTGACATCGATTATGTGGCCAACTATTCCAACTACATCTCCCAGTCCGCAGCTGCGGAAGCCGCAACGGATGTGCAGCCCATTTATATGCTCGTCGGTCCTGACGGCAAGGGCGGCGGCCTGAACGAATCCATCCAGACGGCATGGTGCATTTCCAGCGACTGCAAGAATGTTGACGCGGCCATGCGCGTGATCGAAGCGCTGGTGACCGATCCTGCCGTGCACGCCGGCTTCTACAACACGGGCGTTGAGGGTGCACACTACACCATCGAGAACGGCGTTGCTGTTGCAACCGAGAAAGCCACCAACTCCGGCTATTCCATCAAGTACAACTACATCACCGACTCCTTCATCCCTGACTTCTCCAGCCTGCCCTATCAGCCGGACGAGACGATGAAGGCTGCTCTGGAACTGCAGAGAAGTATTATCGACAAGGGCATGGAACTGCGCGGTCCCAAGCAGATGATCCCCGCCGGGAAGTCGGATCTGTATGACGAAAACTCTGCCTCGATCACCAACTACTGGAAAGAAGTGATCTCCCAGATCGTGCTGGGTTCCGTCACAGTTGAAGAAGGCCTGGCCAATTACAAGAATTTCTGGAACAGCGTGGATGGCGACACCATTCTTGCGGAACTGAACCGCTAATATTCTCAGCGCTGCGCGGAAGCTGAGGCTTCCGCCGCAGCGCTCTTTGAAATGAGGGAGCTTGACATGGCAGGACGAACGGGAAAACATCTGCGGATGGGCGGAATCTATCTCTGTTTTCTCGCCGTCCTGCTTGTTTGCGCCCTGATGCTCCATGGCATCTATATTCTCTATGCGGCCGATAAAATGCGGGATGAGGTCCGGACCGAGCGGGAGCATCTTCTTTCGCAGGAACTGCTTCAGGTAGAGCGGTATCTTCAGGAAATCGAGGATGTGGAGAATACCCTTTTCCTGAGCGAACGGCTGCAGAATCTGCTGGTGGAACGGAGCCGGATCGATTATCTGGTCTACGCGGACGGGCGGGATCTGCTCAGCGAATACCAGATGGGACCCTACGGCCTCCATGCCATCGATCTGTATGTGCTCAGCACAAAGACACTGGTGACTTCCTCCCAGGGTGTGTTCTATCACCTGGAGGACCAGGACGCCGCCGTGTATGAGGAATTCCTCACCAAAGCGGGGAATGGATTCTGGACGGACACATATCAGGGAAGAGAACCAAAACTGGTTGCCAGGACCCGCAATGCCCGTTACCTGACGCATGTGCAGCCTGTCCGAAGCCTGTATTCGGGGAAAGTCAAAGCCCTCATGCTGGTGTCCGTGCCCTATGCCAATTTTGAAAAGTATACGGCCATCGCGCTGGAAAACGAAAGCACGGCGATCTTTTTCGGGGAGACCCAGATCGCGGGCAGATTGCCGGAATCGATGGAAGGCCAGCAGCTGCTGGAAAAGAGCGCAGAGATGAATCCGTTCAGCGCCAAATACAGTTTTCAGTACAACTGGCAGATGCTGCTTTCGAGAAGGCTCTTTCTCTTTATCGGTTTTGTGGCACTGCTGTTCCTTTTGGGCTTTGCGATGATCGTCCTCATCTCCGAGCAGCGCGTTGCCCGACCGGTAAACCGGCTGCTTGCCGGCTTTCGGGCCGTGGAAAGTGGCCGCCTGACAGAACCGATCGAGCAGACCGAAGACCCGATCTTCGGCGACCTGAACCGCGGGTTTAACCATATGACGGAGCATCTTGATCAGACGCTCACGGCACTTGTGGATGAAAAGACCCGCGCGAAGGAACTGGAAACCCGCCTGCTGATGATGCAGATCCGCCCGCATTTCCTGTATAATATCTTCAACAACATGATCTGGCTGACCGAACAGAAGCAGTATGAAGCGCTGGAGAGCCTGGTGGAAGCGACCGCCGGATACTATCGGACAGCCCTCAACGGCGGGGAAAAGGATATTCTTCTGCTGGAAAACGAGCGGCAGCTGTCCTGCTATGCCGTGATTCAGAAAATGAGGTTCGGTGACACCTTCGACCTGGAGGTCCGTCTTTCAGACGAGGCGCAGACCTGCCGTGTGCCGAACATGATCCTGCAGCCGCTGGTGGAGAACGCGATCGTCCACGGCTTTCAGAATCTGGACAGACGTGGACGCGTGGAGCTCAGCGCGGAGCTTCAGGGGGAGCAGGTGTGGATCACCGTACAGGATAACGGGTGTGGCATCCCTGCAGAGCTGCTGGAAGAAATCCGCTCGGCGATGGCTGACGCTCAGGAACCCTCCAGCCGGTTCTTTGCGCTGGTCAATATCTCGCTCCTGCTGAAGCTGCGCTACGGCGAAAAAGCGGAAATCTACATCAACAGCACACCCGGAGAAGGCACGAAAGTATCTCTGATTCTTCCGGTGGAGGGAGAAGCATGATTTCATTGATGATTGCGGACGATGAAGCCATTGTCCGGAACGGGCTCCGGGATGCAATCGACTGGGATGCCCTGGGGGTTACGGTCACAGACTGTGTCGGGGACGGACTGTCCCTGGTGCAGAAGGCGCTTGCCTCGCACGCGGATATCCTTCTTGTCGATATCCGCATGCCGGGACTGAGCGGTCTGGATGCCATCGAGGAGATCCGGAAAAAGCTTCCGGACTGCGAATGCATTATTTTCACAGCCCATGAGGATTTTGCGTATGCCCGGAGAGCCCTGGAGCTGGGTGTGCTGGCCTATATTACAAAGCCCGTATTCCCCCGGGATGTCATCTCGAAGGTAAAGATCGCCGTGGAAAGGATTCTTTCCCGCCGTGAAAAGCAGGAGGAAGACCAGCAGGGAACACCAGTGGAAAGGATCCGCCAGTTTATGATCGCTCATCTGAGCGAACAGGTATCGCTTTCCAGCGTAGCGGAGTACATGCAGATGAATCCTGCCTATCTGTCCCGATACTTTAAGGAGAAAACGGGGCAGAATTTTGTGGATTACCACCGTCAGCTCCGAATGGAACGTGCCAAGGAGCTGCTTCGGGGAACCAGCCTGAAGGTGTATGAAATCGCCGATCAGATCGGTTACGTGAACGCGCAGCATTTTGTGACCGCCTTCCGTGAGTATGAGGGAATCACTCCCTTTGCTTATCGGCAGGGGACAGAAGAGAAAGGCAGGGGATCATCAACATGAACAGGGAACATATTCTGGCGCAGGATGATTTCAGGGGCTTTCCCATCGGAGAGTTTCCCTACGATCGTGATCATTCCGCCATGGGAGAGTATCAGTATATCGTAGAAAAGGGCGACTGCGGGATCTGGGTGGATCAGGTCACCAACTACACCTGGAACGGCACCGGCCCCACCTGGCTTATCACCGAGCAGGACGGACGGCATGCGATGGAGTGCATGCGGGTGGAGAAGAATCACCCGCACCGGATGTTTCCGACCCTGCAGACAGGCAGGACCAGCTGGAGAAACTACGATGCGGAGGTCACCGTCCGCCGGCTGTCTCTGCGGGGAATGGCCGGGCTGGCCTTCTGCATGAACCATTCCATGGATACACTCGTTTTCAGCCTGGAAGACCGGACAACGGCACGCCTATGTTATCGGCATAAAGAGGAGCTGACCGTCCTTGCGCAGGCGGATTGTGCCTCGGACAGTGATACCCTGTACCGGATGCGGATCAGCTGCCAGGGAGAGCATGTGGATTGCTATCTCAATGAACAGCTGATCCTGTCTCTGGACCATCCGCTGGTTGCACGCGGAGGCAAGCTGGGCATCACGGCGGACTGCCCGACCCGGTTCACGGATTTTCAAGCCGCCGTGACAGAAGCGGAGTACCAGGCCCTGTGTCAGCGCGAGCAGGCTGCGAAGGCAGAGGAAGCGGCCGAGATGGCCCGGCATCCGCGGATGAAACTGTGGAAAACCATTGACCTTGGAAACTTTGGTACCGCGCGCCAGATCCGTTTCGGGCATCTGCTGGGAGGAGACAGCTGGCAGATCGTGCTGGCACAGATGCAGAAGCGGGTGAGCCGGGATGCCTACGGATTTATTTCCTGCCTGACGGCGATTGACCTGGAGGGAAATATCCTGTGGCAGAAGGGAGAGCCTTCCGATCAGACAGAGACCCTGGGCAAGGTTTCCGCCGACATGCCTTTTCAGGTCTATGATATCGACGGAGACGGCCGGGATGAGGTCATTTGCGGATGGGATTTTCAGATTCTGATTCTGGACGGTGCGACCGGAAAGATCAAAAAGAGTTGCAGGACGCCCATCGCAGATCAGGAAGATGACAGACTGATCGGCGCTCCCTATAACACCTATGCCTTCACAAGGCTGAACCCTGACGGGATCCGGATCTGCAACTTCCGCGGGCATGACCAGCCAAGAGATATTCTGATCAAGGACCGTTACTGTCGGCTGTGGGCACTTGATGATCAGCTGAATGTTCTGTGGCATTACAAGAGCCCGACAAACACTGGGCACTGCCCGCTCCCCGTGGATGTGGACGGGGACGGAAAGGATGAGCTGCTGGTTGGATATCGTCTGCTGGATTCCGCCGGGAGTGAGCTCTGGGCGTATCCGCTGACAGAGGACCACACAGATGAAATCGTGGCCGGAAAATGGAAGAAAGATGATTCGCACGGTTATTTTGCCTGTGTCTCCGGCACCCAGGGGTTCTTTGTCGGGGATATGTACGGGCATATTCTGAATCGAGATCTGATCGGCCACGCACAGCGGGTTTCGGTCGCAAACTATCGTCCGGAACTGGATGGACTGCAGATTGCGGTAACCACTTTCTGGGGACACCAGGGCGTCCTTCTTCTGTATGATCAGGACGGCCGTCCCCTCTGGGAGATGGAAAACGAAATGAACGGCAATATCGTCGCTCCGGTGAACTGGGACGGCGACGGAACCGATCTGATCCTCACCAATGCCGATCCGCACCGCGGCGGGCTGATGAACGGAAACGGCATTCGTGCAGTGGCCTTCCCGGATGACGGGCACCCCACACTGTGCTGTGAGACGCTGCAGATCACCGGGGATGAGCGGGATGAACTGATCTGCTGGGACTATCATCGGATGTTCATTTACACCCAGGAGGACGCGCCAAAGCCGGGCTGCAGAAAACCGGTTCAGTTCCCGACTTACAATGCTTCCAATTACCGCGGTGAATATTCCTATCCGGATGCCGGTTATCTTGATTTCCATGAAGACAAAGAAAAAATGAAACGCGAAAGAGAACAAAGCGGCTGAGCAGAAGGTCTGATAAGACCGGTCCGCATGCATGATGTCCGCTCTTCTCCTCCAGCGTTCTCCTTCAAACCAAAAGAAAACGCCGGGAAGCTTTTGATGCCTCCCGGCGTCTGTTGTTGTGGGGACCCGATCGTTGAACAGCCACTTTATACAGTGTTCTGCATTTCATCATCTGACAGGTTTCACACGCTGCCATTCAGCAGCCAGCGGGATCTATCGTGCCGCGGCGAATCATCCTGTCCGCCAGCTCCGCCATCTGCATGTCTGTTTCCTGACAGTTCCTGTTCACCCAGGCGCGAATCATTCCCGCACAGCCAAACACCACAAAACTGTACCGATAGTCGAATTCCTTTTCACTGACGCTGCCAACCTGATCCCCCCAGATCTCGTGGCACCGCTCCCGGATGGCCTCATACAGGCGGTGAAGGAAATTCATATCTCCGTGGGGGCTGAGCAGCACGCGGCACATGTCCTGGTTTTCATTAATGAAATGGAACAGATCCAGAAGGATGGGCTTGACCTGCTCGGTGAGATCGCCGTGTTCGTGGGTCTGGGCGATGGCATCCAGCTTCTGAAACAGTTCTTCCTCGATTTTTTCGAGCATATCAAAAATGTCCTTGTAGTACAGATAAAAGGTTCCCCGGTTCATATCCGCAAGGTCCGTCAGTTCCTTCACGGTGATCTCGTTGATCTGCTTTTTTTGAAGCAGTTCCGTCAGTGCCTGAGTCAGCAGCTTTTTCGTCCGCCTGACCCTTCGGTCTTCCTTTTTCAGCTCCTCAGCCATGTTTTCCCTGCTTTCTCAACAGTTTTTCGATTTGTGTCGGATAACTGTTTTTTCTTGAAATCCTTGTCGATTAACAGACGACTGATAATCATATTGTCGATTGAAATCAATCATCGTTATGATTATAATCCTCATCGTTGAGATAGTCAACATCATGTTCAGTTTCGACAAGGAGGTTGAAACCATGAAGCACTTCACAAAGGGTATGGTCCGGCACCGGGTGCTGATCATCATCCTGTGTCTGGCATTGGTTGTGCCGTCCGTCCTTGGTATGGCGGCCACCAAAACGAAATATGATTTACTCTATTACCTGCCGCAGGACCTGGAGACCGTAAAAGGTCAGGAGATCCTGCTGGAGGATTTCGGCAAAGGCGCGTTTTCCCTGCTGGTCACCGAGGGAATGAACATCCGGGAACAGGCTGACATGGAGAATGCCGTCAGGGAGATTCCCCACGTGGATTCCGTCATCGGGTATGCTTCCCTCACCGGGGGACAGTTCCCGCTGGAGATCATTCCGGAGGATCTTCGCAGCAAATTCAGCCGCGGTGACTGTATGCTGACCGCCGTCTTCTTCGATGAGGGTTCCTCCTCGGAGGCCACCATGGAAGCCATCCAGCAGGTGCGGAAAGTGGCTGGTGAAAAGTGTTTTGTCAGCGGACTGTCCGCCGTCGTCACCGACACCAAGGAACTGGTGGAAGCCCAGGAAGCCACCTATGTCGCCATCGCTGTGGCGCTGTGCGCTCTGGTCCTGATGATCACGATGGATTCCTTCCTGCTCCCGCTGATCTTTCTGCTGTGCATCGGCGTATCCATCCTGTGGAACATGGGCTCGAACTTCTTCCTGGGTGAGATCAGCTATATCACCAAGGCAGTGGCTGCTGTCCTGCAGCTGGCTGTCACGCTGGACTATTCCATCTTCCTGTGGCACAGCTACAAGGAGCAGAAGGCACTGACAGAGGACAGGGATGAGGCGATGGCCAAAGCCATTCATTTGACCTTCACCTCGATTCTCGGGTCGAGCCTGACGACCATCGCCGGCTTTATCTCCATTTGTTTCATGAGCTTTACCCTGGGCAAAGACCTTGGCATTGTGATGAGCAAAGGCGTCGTGCTGGGACTGCTGGGAACAATTGTGCTGCTGCCCTGCGTGATCCGCCTGCTGGACGGAGCAATCGAAAAGACCAGTCACCGGCCGCTGTTGCCGGATGTGGGCGGCATTGGGCGTTTTGTCGCCAGACATTACAGAATGCTGGCTGTGCTTCTGGTGCTGCTCTGCATCCCTGCTTTCTATGGCTACAGTCATGTGAATGTCTACTATGACATGAGCAGGGTAATGCCTCAGGACCTGCCTTCTGTCGTTGCCAATCAGAAGCTGGAGGAGACCTTCGACACGGCCACCACGCATCTGCTGCTGGTCGATGCCGACGTCTCTCAGACGGATGTACGCCGCATGACCGCAGAAATGCAGCAGGTGGACGGCGTTACCAGCGTGTACGGCATCGACAGCCTGCTTGGCGCGGATATTCCCGAGAACATCCTGCCTAAGGATGTGCTGAAACTGGTCAAGGGAGACCGCTATCAGCTGATGCTGATCAACTCTGAGTATGTCATCTCCTCCGACGAAGTCAACGCGCAGATCGATGCGCTCAACGACATCCTGAAAAAATACGACCAGGGCGGCATGCTCATCGGCGAAGCTCCATGCACCAAGGACCTGATCGCCTGCACAGACCATGATTTCACCGTCGTCAGCCTGATCTCAATCATTGCCATCTTTGTCATCATCCTGCTGGTGCAGAAATCGTTCTCTCTGCCGGTCATTCTGGTGGGCGTGATTGAGCTGGCCATCGCTGCAAATCTCTGCATCCCTTATTTCACCGGAACGGAGCTGCCTTTTGTGGGCCCGATCCTGATTTCCACCATTCAGCTTGGCGCGACCGTGGACTACGCGATCCTTCTGACGACACGGTATAAACAGCACAGGATTGCAGGGCTCGACAAGAAAGAAGCGATCGAGAAAGCCGTCGCTTCTGCCGCGCAGAGCGTCCTGGTCAGCGGCATCGGCTTCTTTGCCGCAACCTACGGCGTGGGTCTCTACGCCAATATCGACATTATTTCCTCCATGTGCCATCTGATTGCCCGAGGCGCTCTGCTCAGCGTGGCGGTGGTGCTCCTGCTGCTGCCTGCAGTGCTGATGCTCCTCGATAAGTTCATTGTTCATACGACCTTTGATATGAAGGCTGCCCGCTGATCCGGGAAGAAAGGAAGATCATGATGAAAAAACGGATAGTTTCTGCATTGATTGCGCTGGTCATGGTGATGAGCTGCGTAACAGCCTTTGCGGAGAACGCCCGGCATGAGCGTGTTTACGCCGTCCTCAACGCAGACGGCTCGGTTCAGAGTCTGACCGACAGTATTCGGCTGGAAAACCCGGAGAAGCTGGATATTCTGACCGACAGCACCATGCTGACCGGTATTGAAAACGTGACCGGAGATGAATCCTTCACACTGGATGGACAGACGCTGACCTGGCAGGCCGGCGGAAACGACATCACGTATCAGGGCACCTCAGACAAGCCGCTGCCTGTAACGCCTGTGGTCACAGCAACGCTGGACGGTCAGGAGATCCCCGTATCCCAGCTGAAGGATAAGGATGGAGAGATTGTGCTGACCGTAACCTGCGGCCAGCCTGACATGGCGCCGCATCTTGCTGCCTCTGTGATCCTTCTGCCTGAAAGCGGCATCAGCGATCTGACGGTAGAGAACGGAACGGTACTCTCTCTTTCCGGCAGACAGGTCATCCTGGGCTGGACCGTTCCCGGAGCAGACGCTGCACTGAAGCTGCCCTCCGCCTTCACAATCCGCTATCATGGGAACCATGCGGATCTGGGCTGGATGATGACCTTTGCCAGTGCCGATCCCATTCAAAAGGCATGGAGTGAAGTCGACAGCCGGATGGATTTCAATCCCCGGGCTGAGCTGCAGGATGTCATCACCCTGCTCAATGCGCTTCAAAACGGTGAGCCTCTTCCGGAAGCTGGCGGAAAGACAAAAGAGATCCCGGACAAAATCAATCGTCTGAACAGCGGCCTTCAGGATCTGAACAATGGCGCACAGACCCTTTCCGAAGGCGCAGAAGCCCTGAATACCGGCCTCGCAGCGCTCAGTTCCAACAGTGAAGCACTGAACAGCGGCGCTGACACGATCTTCTCCGCCATTCTGGAAACAGCGAACCAGCAGCTGGCCGCTTCCGGTCTTGCTGAGGCCGGCATCGAGGTGCCGGTACTGACTGCAGACAATTATGCTGATACCCTGACATCTCTTCTCGCTCAGTTTGACACCGAAACGGTAACCGCCGCTGCCCGCTCCCAGGTAGAAGCTGTGGTCAGACCCCAGGTAAAAGCCAGCGAAGGGAAGATTCGCAGCGCAGTCACCGAGACCGTTCAGGCACAGGTGCTTGAACAGGTGCTGGTGGGAGCCGGCATAGAGATGAATGCCGAAACCTATCTGAATGCCGTCAGGGCCGGTCAGGTGGAACACACGGTACAGCAGAAGGTTCAGGCCGCTGTCGATACACAGATGGAAACAGACACAGTCAAAGAACTGATTGAAGCACATACCGCTGAGCAGATCGAACAGCTGGTTTCTGACAATACGGATCAGGTGCTGGCCACCGACGAGACAGTCGCGGCAAAGCTGGCCCAGGTACAGGCAGCACATGACAGCCTGCAGGGTCTGCTGGAGGAGCTGAACAAAGTGGGCACTTTCGTGACCGGGCTGAAAACCTATACAGCCGGGGTCGACCAGGCTGCAGCCGGTGCTGCTGACCTCTCAAGCGGCGCAGCGGCTCTGCACGACAGCGGCACCGACACACTTCTGACAGCGATAACCGGTGCCGAAAAGACCGTGGCCGAAAAGCTTCTTCCTGTACTGACAGGTGATATCTCAGCCGTGCTGGATGCATGGAATCAGATATCAGGAAAGACAGCAGGCTATGATCTGCGGAATGAAGCCTTTGAAACCACAACGCTTTATGTGATCCGGACAGATTTCAACTGAAACATCTTCCACCAGACTGAACATACTGCATCATGCAAAGCAGGCTCGCAGTCCAACCCCTCCAGGTTGGATTGCGGGCCTGCTCTGCATTTTTAGATGCAGTTTTGTTGAAGAAAGGATTTGTCAGCAGCATCCTCTTCCCGGCTCAGTCCAGTTCAGGTTTGACCTGCTGCATGAAGCGGCAAAAGCTTTTTTGCAGCTGATCCCTGTGATCCGCGTAACAGCTGTGCGCTTCCTGCTCCCCCCAAAAGTACTTCCATCATGGCACAAGAAAGATGAGCCCCAGGAACATGATTGCCCCGGCCCAGTTCCCTGATCCGCCCACACGTGTCGGCATGAGCGCCAGCATCAGGGGCAGAATATTGAACACACAGGCCCAGCGTGGCAGCGGCGTCCACCCGCTGACAACCGGGACAAACAGAGATACGCCGAAGATCAGGAATCCGAGATAGCAGACGATCAGGGTAACCGATGTCTTTTTGAAAAACTCTGTGATCAGCTGCCTTGCTTCCTCCGTCCTGCCCATCTTCACATACAGCCACTCCGGCACGCCGCAGAACACATGATGCGCCATACCAAAGGTCAGCACCATGACCGTGCTGATCTGCATCAGCATCGCACAGGGCTCCGACCACGCACGCATCCAGTCTGCCAGTGCCAGATAGCCAAAGGCAAACAGAAACATGGCCAGGCAGCCCAGCAGCATGGACAGGAGCGGATTTCGCAGCGGCATGTCCCTGAACGCAGCGGACAGCCTGTCGTTATCCTTCATGTCCTCAAAGCGGAACCGTCCGCCGGGCAGATACGTCAGCAGGCAATCGCATACGCCGCAGAGCAGGTGCCCCGCAATCGCAATCAGAAATGAGATTTTCACAGCATTCATGTTTCAGACTCCTTCAGAACATCCTATTCATTTCTCCCACCGCCAGCACGGCCAGTGTCGTGATCATGTGGAAGACCTCCTCTTTTCCCGGATCATCGTGCGCTCACATCATGCGTCCGATCAGCCAGTACAGTCCGCCCACCGCTGCCGCCAGCGGGACCGAGAACGGAATCAGTTTCAGCATCTTCCATTGCTTCACATGGACGTTGTGCCAGGTGTCATTGAGATCTTCCGTTCCGGGGATCAGCCACCAGTCAGACAGGGCCACCCAGACGGTGTCGATAAACAGCCAATCGAAGAATTCCGCGCCGAGGAACAGCGCGTAAAACTGCCAGCAGCAGTCCCACCAGCTCCTCGCACCGTTGATCCGGAGAATCATGATGCCGGGGATCACCAGCATCCATGCGATGAGAAGGGTGAATGCAAACCGCTTTCTCTTCCGGAATTCCTCTTCGGAGATCATGCCCAGGGCTTTGACCCGGTCAATCATCGCCTGAGGATAGAAGAAAAGGCCGCCGACGGGCCCGCGCCTGTGCACAAGAACAGCCATGTAGGCCGCATAGCATACCCACACGAAAAGAATTTCAAGGGCAATTGTCCAGAACATGCTTATCCCTCCGCTTTTTGAAACTTGAAGCAGAAGTCAAGGCCTGCATAATTGCATCTTTTGACCGTCACAAAACCGCTTTTATGGGCCTGCTGTTCAAACTCCTTCATTGAGAACAGCGGTTCTTCCGCATGGTCCCATCGGAAGACAAAGTCCGTCAGATGAACCCCTTTTCTCGTCAGGTCGTTGATATACATCTCGCCGCCCGGCCGCAGAACCCGGTATGCTTCTTTCAGAAAGCTTCTCCAGCCCTCCACATGGTGCAGGATCATGAAGTCCACGATCATGTCGAAGCGTTCATTCTCAAACCGGCTCAGATCGGCGGCGTCCCCCTGAACAAACCATGCATCCCTCAGCCCAAGCGCCTCTGCTTTTTCCAGCTGTTCCGGCATGATGTCAATGCCGGTATAGCTTTTCGGATGATCTTTGACGATCAGAGACGCGGAATAGCCGGACCCGCATCCGACCTCCAGAATGTCTTTCCCGGTAAAATCCATGCCCCAGGCCTTAAAGCCGCTGATTTCCATGTGTTCGTTGATCCATTTGCGCCAGCCGGACTGCATGGCGTCGTATTCTTTCAGGCTCAGTTTCATGCTCAGTGCCACCTCTTATCCAATCAGGGTGCAGATCCAGGCCGCGATGGCTGAAACCACCGGGAAGATGACCAGGAGCTTCAGCAGCTGGCTTCTGATGTTGAATCCATACTTTCTTCCGGCAAGCGCACTTTGCGTTTCCGGATAGTAGTACTGGAAGAAATGAAACTTCATCAGCAGAAAATAATCAAAGCAGACCATGTCGTAGACTTTGTAGATGGTGAAGATCAGCACAAACCTTGCAAAAAACTGCCAGAAGCCGAATCCGCTCCTGAAGCCGTCCCAAATGGAAACAGCTCCTGTGCCGAGAATTATGAGGATACTGAAGATCATGAGCGTCCAGCCGATGGTTCTCGCGCCATAAAACAGTTCTTTGTCTCGGGGAAGAATCGCCTCCTGCGCCTCTTTCGGTGCGGAGGAGAAAAACTCCTTTTTCTGAACGAACGCCACGGCCGATAACAGCATCAGTGACACTGCCGCACACAGCACAATGGCGAGAAATACAGTCAGCAGCATAGGATCCCTCCATGTTTATTTCTTCACACTCACCAGCAGGCCATTTCCCTTCTTTACCAGTTCATACGCCTGTGTGATGGGATTCCGGTCTCCTGCAATACAGTAATCGCAGCAGGGCGATTCCACGCAAGTCCCTTCGCGGATCAGGCAGGCGTGGAGCTTTTGCATCGCCATATGGTCGCAGTTGCACATGACCGGCAGCACATCCTCCATGTGATGCCGTTTGGCGAATTCCGCGTTGGGGCATTGGGTGAAGCTGTAGCGGATCACGCCGTTTTCTCTGTCATAGGAGCAGGAACCCATTCGGAACGATCCGGGAAAGCGCCTGATCTCCTTGCCCCGGATGTCGTTGGCCTTCTGAAAGATCCGGCTGGCGAGGCGGTTGTCCAGTCTGCGGTTGAGGTTGAAGATTTTGCCCAGCGTATCAAATGACCCCATAAAACAGTCAAAAATGTCCTGCTGCACTTCTTCCAGTCTCGGCTTGTCCGGAACAACTTTGTACCAGGCGAAGATCAGGATCGGGTCATAGATGCTGACCTTGATCTTTGCGCCGGCCATGGGCGGCTCATCCCGGAGAAACTCGCAGTACTGCAGCTGGATCTTTTCCCAGAGCTGTTCGCAGGTCTGATCGTCATACCATCGGTGCAGAAGCCGCATCACGCATTTCTTTGCATTCTTTGTGTAGACTGCGTGCCGGGTACGGTCGATCGGTAAGTCCTTTTCTTTCACTGTGTCCCGCCTTCTTTCATTCCAGGGGTTTTGCGCTGTCCGGTGATGCTTTCATGCCGATTCACCCATCACGCAGTCAGGTCGTCTTAACGAGATGAAATACAGACTGTTTCGCAGGCAAGACGGACAATGCTTTCAATCATCTGTTCAAACGCGGTGGAAGCAAACACCTGCTTTTCCGCCCTAGCCAGTGATATGAGCTTCAAGCAGTTTGCAAACAGCAGCTTGTCCGCATCCTGCCGCGGCTTTTCAAGACAGTCCAGAATCCGGGACACCGTAAGGATATTGTTGCTGTCATTGTTCAGCCAGGACGCCGGCCACTGTTGTTTCAATTCCTGCTGTTCCTTTTCAGAGAGATGCGCAAAGATATCCAGATCGCTGTGCGCCAGCCAGAGCAGGTATTGATACAGACCGTCAAAGCTCATCTTTCCATTGTGCAAATGGTGCTTCAGTTCCCGTTTGGCTTCCTCCCGTTTGGATACCATGATCCGGTAGATGAATGCTGTTTTCGTGTCGAAAAAGGAATAGAAACTGCCTTTGGCAACACCGCACTTCCGCGCAATTTCTTCAATACAGATATTCCTGAGTCCCCCTGCCTTCAGCATGGAAAAGCCTTCCTCAATCATGCGTGATTCGATACTTTCCCGTTTCTCCGGGCTGAACGCATTCATCCGGCAGCCCCTCCCAACGAAATTTCCGAAATGACCCAAAAACTATTGCAAGTCATTTCGCCCATATTATAATCAAGTTAGCGGTGTCTAACAAGATCTTCCGCAAGATTTCCAAGGAGGATGAAAACGATGTTCAAAAAGCTTTCCCGGATGCTGGCAATCCTGGCAGCCGCCGTTCTGATGATGACGGCTGCTCCCGCAGGCTGCCCCGCTCAGGCAGAGGAGACGATTACAGGAGATACCTTCCTTTCTCAGATCATCGGCACATACCTGCCGCTGTTTGAAGGAGCGACCCTGAACCACGAATATGATCATTACTGGCATGACTACGCTGCCGCTGTAGTCGGCGCTTCCACTGCCGATGACGTGGTTGCCTATGTAAAGAGCTCCATCAACGCCCCCGGCTACGGTGAACAGGCCACCGCGCCGAACTTCTACTGCGGATTCATTGACGATGTGACCGCTATCACCTTTGGCGGTGAGGACGGAAAAACCGTTACCTACACCATGGCGGACGGCTCCAGCGCGACCTATACCTATGCGTTCGTCCGCGATGGGGCAGCCAGGGGCACCTATGGTGAATATGAGATGGCCATGGACGGTTACCTGTATCAAGCGCAGGAAGAGAATGCCGGCGTCTTCCAGTACCTGCTGATGTTCCCGGATACGCCCGCCTCCACCTACCACCTAGAATTCCGATATGGGGACACTGAGGAAAATGTGGAAAACCTGCTGGAAGGCCCCTATGCCTACTGGGTGGGCTCCGCCATTGAGTCTTCTGCTCTGAGTGAAGAAAATGAGGATACCCTGCAGAGTGTGATTTCCCTGTTTGTGGTAGAGAACCTGGCCTCCATGACCAATGATGAAACCGCCGCACAGCGCGCTAAACTGGTTGGCACCTGGGACTGTGATTTTTCCGCTTTTCCGGAATACGGCAGCGCTCAGATGTATATCGTGCTGTCAGCAGACGGTGAAGGCAAAACCTATGCCGACTTCACAGGCACGGGCGACCCGGCGCTGACTGCGGAATATACCTTCTTCGCCTTTGACGCTGATGAAACAGACGGAAAGGACGCAGGCACCTATATCGCCATGAACCCCGCCGCCGAAACCGTCACGCCCGGTGCGTATGAAATTGTGGAAGCGGAAGACAAAACAGCACTGGTCTTCACCTCCAACGAAGGCGTGATCACTTATATCCTGCGGAATGAGTAAGCATTCTGTCTGAGCAATCGATCTGCAGCCAAAAAGAGCTTTCGACCACTGAAAAAGTGGAAGAAAGCTCTTTTTCGTCAATGCATGCATCAATCATTGTTCAACAGCCCGATCATCCCGGCGGAATATGAAACCCATGCCGGTCAGCCAATCGTCAGAAGAGCTCAATGATGACCATTTCAGGACGGTTGTACCATCGCGGCACCGGGGTGGATTCCCTGGCAAGTCCCCGGCTGACAATCATGATGGTCCCGTTTTGCTCATACAGCCCGCCGGCATATGCCGGGAAGATTCCCTGATTCGGAGCATACAGACCATTCAGAATGCCCGGAATCCGCCACTGTCCGCCGTGGGCATGCCCGGAGAGCACCAGATCGAAATCATACTGGCTGTATACATCGATCAGTTCCGGGCGGTGTGTCAGCAGAATCGTATATGTTTCTTTGTCCATCCGTGCTGCAACCTGCTGGATCTGCGCACGAAAACTGCCTTCTGTTCGCTCTTTGAAACCGTCAACATCTGCCCAGGCGTATGGATCATCCACGCCGCAGACGGTGATGCGATTCCCGTTGATTTCAAGTGTGGAAACCTCGCCGCTGAGGCGGGGAATGCCGCATTCCGCCAGTTTTCTCATCTTTTCTGCATAGCCTGCAGCCCCGCTCCAGTATTCATGATTGCCGGTCACATAATAGCAGGGGTACTTTCCGCTGATGCCTTCCAGAAAAGCGATGGTATTGTCATCCGGAAGATCGTCATCGAAGATATCGCCGCCCAGGAGGATCAGGTCCAGCGCTTCAGCATGAAGGGCATCCAGCAGCTCGTGCTGACCCTCTCCGTAAGCACAGGAGTGCAGATCCGTGATGAATGCAATGCGGACCGGCTGCAAGATACCGGAATGATCCAGAGAATAGCTGCGAACGATCAGGGCATTGTAAAAGCCCGGACAGATGAGAAGCAGCAGGCTGGCCAGCAGGACCAGGTGTCGTTTTTTCATGTTTTCAGTCCTTTAGAAAGATGTCATTCATCGATGCATTTTCCAGGAAAACAGGTGTCCGCCCGGTGCAGGCAAAAGGGCAGATTCCAGTTTCCGTTCAGGACAGGAAGCCCTGTGCAGATCCGGCACGAAGCTTACGGCCTGCGCTGGGGACAGCGCTCGTTGAGCAGCTTTCGGGTCCTTTCTGTCTGGTCCGGTGTCATGACTGCTTTGTACAGGGCGACTCGGTTTTTCTGGCCGGTTGAGAGCAGAATCAGGTATCTGGTTTCTTTGATTTTTCTTCTCACATCAGAATACTTCAGCCTGAACGTCTCATCGGCAGTGCTGGAGGAGATCCGGATCACCAGCTGATCATCAAAGAAGTCATAGACAGCCTGCGCGCCTTCAGAATAGAGTTCATGAAACCGTTTTCGTGCCCGCATGGGTCTCACACCAATGCACAGCACGGCATAGACTGCAATGAGTCCGATGATCACCCAGGTCGTGAATGACATGCTGAAAAAGCTATTCCATGTTCCGTCGATCCATTCAGCATAGGATGAACTGCCGTTCCGGATATAAGGATACCAGGAGTAAAAGCTGGTCCCGAATCCGATGAGAACCATTGCCAGCAGATAGAACAGTAAGAATTTCAGAAAGATCCGTATACCGCGTGCACGCACGGCACCTGAGAAATCCTGCTCGCTGACTGTTCCGCAGACATGAATCAAAGGCATCTTTTCTTCGTCCATAGGCGTTCTTCCTTGTCTCTGTTTGTTTTTGCCCGCGCAGAAGGTCCAGGGCTTTTCATAGCTGACCCCGGCATGGGCTGATTGTGTCGAGTACTTTCAACATCGGGTGCTGGACTCCTGCAGGGAAAGGGTTACTGCTGATCCGTTCCGGCAGGGAGGAAGGCCAGACTCCAGTCATACAGAGAAGGTTCTTTCAAAAGCCTTCCGTCAGCCTGCAGCTCATGAGCTCTGAGGTCAAGCAGGTCCAGTGCATCCTGTCGGGCGGCCGGATCTTCAATATTCTGGAATGCAGCATAATACGCTGGATTCCAGTACTGGTCCGAGGCCAGTGTCTGGACGCTGCCGGAACCTTCGGCACCTTCATTGAAGCGGAAGACCAGGTTGTCTGCAACGGTGCGGTCAATATTGATCCAGTTGAGCGCAACCCAGCTGCTCAGGATGATGACCGCCAGTACAGGACAGATCCGGAATTCAGGTTTGATGCATTTTCCAAGAACTGCCAGGAGGGCAAGCATGATCATGGCAATGCCCCAGAGCGTGACAACACGCAGCGTCGACAGGCCGAAAGCTTCTGTATACAGCCGCATCCGTACAAACGCCGAAATGTCAATGATGCCCGTCAGCAGGGATGTGACGGCGCACAGCACGCGCACGGCACGTTTTTCCCGGAACAGGGTCAGCGCCGGCAGGATGATGCTCAGTGTCAGCAGCGCAACCGCGACCAGCTGGAAGAACCCGCTTCTGGCATATGCCGCATATCCGCCGCTCATGCGGACGCTCTCAACACCGGCAAAGAGGTAGCGAATCTGCACATAACTGAAAAGAGCATAAACAAGCGAAAGCCCAACAAGAATAAGAGAAACAACCGTTGGATCCGATGCACGGCAGAGGACAGGATGGATTTTTTCCGGCTTCTGCAGAAGACTGAACCGATGGGAAAAGAGCATGAATGTCAAAAGCAGCGTGAGAAGCATCTTCAAAACAGAATCGAAACGGATATGCTCAGCCCGGCGCACCGCGCCATCAAGAATGCTGGAAAAAACCTGATCTGCAGTGGAAAGAAGGTACGCAGCAGTCATCGAAGCGATCAGGGCTGCCGCAATGCCAAGCAGCAGATTCCTGCCGGACCAGCTCCTGGTCTGTACTTTCTCAGAGAGTGATTGAAACGGAGTTTTCCAGTATCGGAACAGGCTGACCCCATAGCGCTGCAGCCCTTCCCAAAGCCCATTTCCGGACAGGGCTGGGGCATGATTCTTTTCGGTCAGTGTGAAAAGAGTCTGTGCTGTGAGCAGACACAGAACGGGCAGATTCAGCCGTCTCATGGCTGGATTGGCGAAAACGGCATAGGTAAGGCTCAGCAGGACAGACAGGATAAGCAAAAAGATTCCCTGGCCTCTGAGCTTTATATGCTTTCGGGCATTTGCTGTGCAGATCACCGAACAGGTCAGGACCAGATGGCTGACTGTGATGCCGATCCCCGGTCCATGAAAAGACAGGTTCAGCCAGTCATGTCCAAAACTGAACAGCGCGGCTGCAGCCAGACTGCATACCAGGAGTATGCAGCCTGAGGCATCAAGAAGAACGCGTTCCTCCGCAGCTGATATTTCCGTGTTTTTGTCTGTCACATCAAGGCTGCATTTTGAAGTGTCCTGCATATACTTTATCCTCCTTCCTGTAAAACGGTGCTTTGCATGATTCCTTCAGAAAGCATCCTGTCAGTCCTCTGTTTTCCTGTATTCGAGCAGGTCTCCGGGCTGGCAGTCAAGCACCTCACACAGCGCTGCCAACGTGGTGATGCGGATGGCCTTCGCCTTGCCTGTTTTCAGAATGGACATGTTGGCCAGTGTGATCCCAACGCGCTGGGAGAGCTCCGTCACGCTCATTTTGCGTTTTGCAAGCATCACATCAATATTGAAAATGATCTCGCCCTGTGTATCTTTCTCCATAATCGTCCTCCATCAGATGGTCAGATCGCTCTGTTCCTGCAGGTCTGCTGCCTTATATACCAGGTGAGACAGGCATGCTGCGGCGACTGTGACAGCCACCCCGGCGAAGCAGACCAGGAGGGAAAGGAGCAGAATACCGGGATGATTCATGCTCATGAAGAGCAGCACAATATTCCCGACAAAGAAGTATGCAGTGTCTCCGGCAGCAAGCCACGCAACGCGCTGAAGCAGCCGGGCATTTTCTTCCGAAAAAGATCGGTCACGGCCGATGTTTTCAGCGATCTTCCAGCCCATGAACAGCACGATAAAGCAGGGGATGCCCGAAACCCACAGGAAAAGCAGCCACGGCCAATACCATCCGGCAAACTCCGGGTAGCTGATACGGAACGAGTCTGCAAGTGAGGGAAGTACAGCAAAGTACACGATGAGCCCACAGAGACCAATACCGATGATAATGCCTTTCAGCCAGACAGAAAGTTTGTGTTGATTCATAGTGATATCCTCCTTGTTGGCTGAATGATAGCACACCTCAGCATGCAAGTCAATAATAATTTATCGTATTTCAATAAAAATGTATCGTGATGCAATGGATGCATCACTGGAGGAGAAGGGGGTCCTGCATCCGGTCCGGATGCCCTTTTCCTGCCAATTCCGGAACCCCTGCGTATCAAGCAGTAGAAGAAGACACATCATGCATGGCACGACTGTCTTCCTGTCCGTCTATTCTCCCCAGACACGTCCGTTCCATTTGCAATGCACTGCTGCAAACGATATAATGAGATCACCACTGTAACATCCGTTCCATCTGAATACAAAAACAGCCGGAGTTTCCAAAGTTCATCCGGCATCCGAAAAAAGCATGTACGCCCCCTTTCCTCAGGCGAACGTCCCGACTGTCTTCCTGACTGTACCTGTCCCAGGATTCAGGAAAAGTCCATCGGTCCGTGTTTTCCTGCCCGAAAGGGGACCGTCAGCATCTATTCCATGTTCTGCTTCTCCGGGCTCCACCAAACGCAAGCAAATCCGAACCGCGATTTATCTTTGTAAACGGCGTGTTCGGCATCGTGCTTGACAGACAAGAAGAACAGGGCGGTTAATAGCCGCCCTGTTCCATTTTTGTTAAAATCCCAACTGTTACGAATTTCAGCCGTTTTCGGTGTTGTCTGTATCTTCAGCCTTGCCGCCTTTATCGTCGTTCCCGCGCATGACTTCAAGGGCCTGTTTCAGTGCTTTCGGAATCGGTACACCCATCAAAGACGCGTTTTCAACGACGCTGATACCCTCTGACGCAATAAACCAAAGACATGTAGCACCCGAAACGGCGGCAAACTGTACGCCGACGTTCAATGATACAGCATGGTCAAGTAGATACGCAAGGGCAACAATCACGATAATCAGCAGCTTTTTCATTAAACCAACAAAGGCGGTATTCGACGACAAGCCGCCGTGTTCCGTCTTCATGGATTTACCCATACAGCCGCAAATGATACCCGTGATATAGTCCAGCGTCATAACCGCAAGAAGAACCCATAGTATAGGCGGCAACCCGCAGAAGAACGACGCGATTGCGCCGCCTACAGCCGTAAGAAATTGAAGAATCTTTTCTTTCATCGTTTGTCATTCCTTTACATAGATTTTCGGGGAATGATAACCGTATAGAAGCGCGTTCGGCGCGCACAGTATCAGCCCCCCTTCTTTTGCTACATTTCAGCCGACTTGTTCAGTCGCGACAGCGCCGGGGTAACTTTCAAGCAGATACGTCGCGGTTGCCGCGTCAAGGCCCTGAATCGTAACGGTGAACGTTACTTTCTTCGGTTCAGGTTCGGGCGACGGTTCCGGGGCGTCAGCGTTCAGCAGCGCGTCAAGCCGCGCCCACGTCGCCGGGCCGCAAACGCCGTCAACAGTCAGATTGTTTGCCGCCTGAAACGCCTTCAGCGTCGCAAGGGTTTCGCTGCCGAAGTCGCCGTCAGCACCGTATTTCGGAAGGGAATAACCCAGCTTCAACAGCGCTTCTTGCATCGTCTTGACGTCGTCGCCCTTGCTGCCTTTCCTGATCGTTGCCCGCGTTCCGTTTCCGCTGGTAGTGGGTTCAGGTTCGGGCGACGGTTCCGGGGTGTCAATGTCTTCATATGCGCCTTTTGGTATTGCGTAATGCGTCCACGGGTAAGAATCGGTTTTTTTCATGACGGTTCCTGTCGAATGTCCGCGACAATCGACGGTATACCCGTCGCCAAGATTGAAGCCCGTGTGTGACATTTTGCTTGCGTCGTTCTTATCCTGATGAAAAACGCAACAAGGCGTATTTGCGGGCATCTTGTCTATCGTTCCTTTTTCAATCCAATCATCGGCCTTATACTGTGACGTCGCGCCGATAGAACTGATTTTCAAGCCCGCTTCTTTGCAAACAATGTACGTCAAGCCGCGACAGTCGAACGCCCGCTTGCCCTGATACTTGCACCCGGAACAGTCAGATTTCTTGCCTGATAGAACAGGGCAGTTTTTATAGATCGCGTCAGCGTAAGCGGGTTTTGCCGCTGCCCTGTTTTTACGAAGCGACGGCGTACAGGTTTGCCCGGTCGCCGCGAATACATACGGGCAACCGACATACTTGCGCGCCATTTGCGCCGCGTATTCGATTCGTTTCATAGATCGCTATTCCCCCTTATTTCAACCGCCGTCAAAGCGTTCAGGGCGTTATCAATCCGTGAACGTTCGCGGCAGTATGCTACAGCGTGCGCACGCCACGCGTAAAAGTTGTGCCGAACGTCTTCTTCGATACCTGGATAATAGCGCGTCGGCAGGGTATAACTTGCCCCATCATCAAAAAAGAACGTGATTTCACACGTTCTTTTTAACGGGTCGGTATAAATCTTATACGGTTCATTAACCATTTTCGTTCACGTTGCCTTCAGGCGCTTCAGGCCATTCGATATTGAACGGAAAACCCTGTTGTTCGGGCAGATCGCGAAGCGCCTGACGATATACAGCCCATTCACCCGACAGAAGAGATTTTAGCCCTTCAATCAGTTCTTTGAACGCCTTCAGCATTGTCGTTGCCGTAATGCTGTCGGGAAGGGTAATACCGAAACGGTCAAAGGCAAGCTTGCCGTCGCTTTCTTCAAGCTTTCTGTTCCTGATAACGCGAGCAAGCGCGGCGGCAAGTTCTTCGTCATGGACAAGAACTGCCGATTGCAGGGCGTTTTCCTGAACGTCAGGTTCTTCAGCGCGCATCTTTGCGCAGATCGCTTCAAGGCGGGCAATACGTTCTTCATTCTTGACTTTCATTTTGTTTTACCTCCGATATTAAACGGTCGTGTAATGATTGCATATCGGCGACAATCTTTCGACAGTTGCCGCGCTGCGCGTGTGCTTTCCAAGTGACGAACGATTCTGTCAGTGCTTCGGCGGGAATACGCCCGGCCTTGACAAGCGCAGCCATTTTCTTTAATTTGCGCCGTTCCCGCGTGACTGACTTTCTGCTGATACGCCTGATAACCTTTCCCGTATCAGTCAGGATAAAGCGCCATTTCAGCCATATAATACCCTGCTTTAACGGGTGAATCTGCGTCTTTTTATTCAGTGTCAGGCCTAACGCGGCAAGCTTTTCGGTTATCACTTTCAGGGCGTTTTCAAGAACGGCCCTGTCTTCGTGAATCAATATGAAGTCGTCCATATACCGAAGATAGTGCTTTATGCGCAGCCGTTCTTTAATGTAATGGTCAAGGTCGTCAAGAACCGCAAGTTCGGTGATTTGTGATACCTGACTGCCCAAACCAATACCGACGTTGCCGCCGAAGCTGTCTATTATCTGATCGGTATAGAACGCCGCGCGCTTGTCGGTCAGGCGCTTTCTGATAGCTTCTTTTGCGACGTCGTGCGGGGTTTCGGCGAAGTAGTGCCGAATATCGCACTTCAAAACCCATCCGTTCGGGCCGTGCTTGCGGAAATACCGCTGCAAGTGAACGTTCAGGCGGTTCAGGGCATCGTCAACGCCCCTGCCACGCAGACAGGCGCAGCTATCACGAATGAACGAACGCGTTATTTGCGGGTAAAGCACGTTATCGCAAAGACTTCTTTGAAATTGACGGTCTTTAATCCGCGTCGCAACTATTTCGCGTTCTTTCGGTTCATGTACCCGGAACCGCTGATACCCGCTGATTTTATATGTTCCGTTCAACAGACTTTGACGCAGTTCAAAGGTATTCTTCAGGGCGTTTGCTTTATATCCTGTGACGCTGTCTTTCCATCTGACATTACGACAGGATTTCTTTAGGCCCTTATACAGTTCAGAAAATGAAACGGCATCTTCAATAGTCTTGTCTTTCATCTATGATATAAACGGCGCTGATAGCGCGTAACAGCGCGAACGCTGACGGCGTCGCCGTTATTTGTTCCCCCTTTCGGGGCGGGTGAAGCGCTCCTTGTGTGAGTAGCACGGATTTCAGCCCTTGCCTTTTCAGGAATCGAAGGGCCTACTTTAAGCGGGCATTATCTCACAATCCGCCGCCGCGCCGTTCCCGTTGTACGCGTTGTTGTTGTTCTGCGCGCCCGACGTGTTGACGTTCCGCGCGTTGTTCGCGTTGCCGGGGTTAGGCGAACGCAGCCACCAGTTGCGGGCCGTAGCTACAGCGCTTCACCCTCTATCATTCGCCCTGTTCGGGCGGTTGACAGCTTGCAGCGGGTTGTAATGCCGCCTTGTACCTTTTGCGGTCGCTTTCCCGCCATTTCTTTAACAGGTTTTCGACGCTGATAATTTGCCCTGTCCAGAACTCTATCCGTTCTTTTTCGATACACAGGGTACAATATGCAACGTCAAGCAGGGTTAATAGTGCTTCAGCGTGCGAATATGCTTCGACTTGCTGCGCGCGTCGGTATATATAATCATCCCACGTCGCAACGTTGACGGCGTTAGCGCGCTTGACGCAACAAAGCACGTCAAGCGCTTCGTGAACGATATGTTGTGTCATTATCCAGCGGTCGCGCTTCGGAAAATACTTTTCATTTTTGCATATCTGAACGGTATAAACACAAAGGTTATTCGCCTGTGTAAGTATTTCAAGTTTTCCTTCAGATCGTTTCGCCTTGATAACTGACATATCATTTCACCTGTTCGCCGCTTTCATCTGCCGCCCACGGGGGCGGCAGATTATACGATTAGTAGATTACACAAGCCGCCGCCGCGCCGATCCCGCCGCACGCGTTGCCGTGGTCCTGCGCGCCCGACGTGTAGACGATCCGCGCGTGGTACGCGTAGCCGGGGTAAGGCGAACGCAGCCACCAGTAGCGGGCCGTAGCAGTAGACGAATAGTCATACTTGATACGGTCAGCATTTGCCGCGCCGTTATAGAAGTCAACAACGCTGCCCTGTGCGATACCTTCCATATTGAACCCGACTTCATCATTCGACAGCAAGAAGATTTTGTCACGGGTTGTATAGACGATATTGCCGCGCTGGTTGTCGTTCTCAAAGACGTTATTCTTTCGCGTGACAACGTCAACTTCGCCAAGAACGGCGGCAAATTCGGCGTTAATGCCGTTCAGGAACCCTTCAAGGTTTGCATACGTTCCCGATAGCCTGTCAAGACTGTGTTTCGGCGTCCACCAACCCGAAGCGGCGTCGCTGTTCAGCCATTGCCGAATATTGCTTTCGTTCCAGTTGTTGTTACCATAGCGCAGCCGCTGAAAAACGTTCATATAGCCGTCAGCGTCTTCGTTGTATTTGTGGATAGTACCAAGAGAAGTACCGCCCGTACCATCAGACAAGACAAGCTGTGTTTCAATGCCCGTCGTGTCAGTCGGCCCGGAATAGGTATTGATTTTCTTTGCTGAAATTTTCCCGCTTTCCCATCCAGCAATAACAATCTGCCCGCCGACAGGTACAATTTCAGTTGTCGTGAACTGAATACCCGTCCACCCGTCCATATCATCATTTGACAGATAATCGGAAGGCGGCAGGAAATGATACGTTCCAGCGGGCAAGCCGTCAGGATAGTTATCTTCAGTCACGCAATAGACAGCTTCAGCGCCGTCGAACGGCCTTGAATAAATGACATTGTGCATCAGCAATGTCATTGTCGGCGCGTTTGCGTCATTCGGGTTTTTGTGGTGATTGTGCGCAATCACGTCGAAAAGCAGATTGCCGTATTTTGTATGCGAAACGGTAAACTGCGTTCCGATAGGATAGGCATTTTCAGCCATTCCAGCGGCGACAACCTTTTTGATAGAAGCCCAAGAAGCTTCTTCGCCCGCGACGGCGGCAAGGGTGTCAACCTTTGTGTTCAGTGTGTCAAAGTTCTTCTTGATAAGGGCCGCAAGAAACAGGTCACGTTCAGCCATTTTGTTTTACCCCCCCTTTATACTTCGTTCCAACCGTTGTTAGCAAGCATATACAGCGCCGACAGGTCGCGCAGCGTTGCAATACTGCCCGCCGCCACACATTCGACAAATTCTTTCTTTTCGGTCATTGTCGGCAGTTGGGCGACGTCGGCGGCGCTGTCTATGATAAATTCATAGACAGGCAAGCCGCTTGAAGTGACGTTCATTTCAGGATGTTTGATATAGTCCATTTTTAAGCCCCCTTATACGTTGAATTGCTGTTCAAGCGTTTCAAGGTTATAGATATTCGTCTGTGTCCTGCCGTCTGCCGCCGTTCTGACTTCGGTGACAATGTCGCCGTTGTAAGTGAATACGTCAGTTCTGACAACAAGCCCGGTTTCGTTGCTGGTATGAACAATCTGCTGAACAAGCTTGTCAGCGTTCAGCGTGACGGTTTCTGTCGTGTCAAGAATCGTCGCATTGTTCAGAATATCAAAAATTTCGTCGTGCGCGGTTTGACAGGCGTTCTTGTATTCCTGTGCTTTTTCTTCGCTTGTTGCTGCCTGTTCCTTGTAATACTTCGCGTTGTCGGCGGCGTCGCGGGCGTCCTGAATTGCTGCAAGCACAAGCTGTGACCACGTCAGGCCGTTCGGCGGCAAGCTGTCAATTTCAATCGAACTGAAAACCCGCGTATCGACGCGGGCCGATTTCATCTTTGCTTCATCAACAAGATAGTTTAATTCGATTTCGCCATAGCCCGCCGCGCCGATTTCGGCGGCAGGAATCAGCCAAGTAATAACGCCGTCAGCTTGTGTAATGGTCGCCGTGAACATTTCTTCATCGGCGCGTTTTACAAGCAACTGAAACGTTCCGCTGCCGTCCTGCCATTCAGACGCGTCTATTACAACCTGTGTCGCAAGGTTTTCGCCGACTTTACCAAGTAAAAGAATAGGCGTGTCAAAACAGCAGTCAGTTATCTTGACGTTAATGATTCGCGGTAATGCCATTTTTTCACCCCCTTATATCGCCCGCGCGGCGGCGCGTATTTCTTCGATTGCCGCCGCTTTCGGTTTAATATCTGTCAGCGTTACCGCCCATGACGGCGACGCAATGACAACCCCTGCGCCCTTGCTGTTGATCGCGGTATAGATCGCTTCAAGGGCCGTTCGCAGTTCGGTTATATGCGACGGGAACCCTTTAACCGACGTTGTACCCGCTATGATAGTTTCGGTCCACGTCGGCGCGGTCACGCCGTACAGGGTACACAGTTCGACGATTCTGCTTCGCAGTTCGTTGATATGCGCTGCCTTGATACGGGTTGTTCCTGCGACAACGGGGTTATCGGTGTAGGTTTCGGCGGTTACGGTGATTGTTCTTGACGTTTCTGAATACGCGCCGTATTGGTCAGTTACCCGGAACACATACGCGCCGCCCGACGTCAGTTTGACAGCAAGAACACAAGCTTCAGTCAGGCCGCTTGCAATGGTCACAAGGTCGCCGCCGTCTTTGCTGTATGCCGCCGTCATGGTATGCCCGTTCGGGTCTGTACTGACCGACAGGATAGCCCAGAAAGCGCCGGGCGACGTCGGCGAAGCGGGAACGGGGCAAAGGATAACAGGCGCAGCCGGGGCCGCGTTCTTGTAAATCAGTTCTGAATATGCCGCGTCAGTCGCGTCGCCGTTCGTCTGAACTGCGCGAACTTGATAACGGAAATAATCACCTGACGCAACGTTTGCAAACAGTGACGCCGCGCTAAAGCTGTTCCCGGTTGCGTTAGTCCATGCAGACCAGTTCCCGCCGCTGTCGGTTGTATAGCAATATTGACAATACGTTCCCGTCAAACTGATTGCGGCGGGCAGTTCCCATGTACAGGAATCAATACCAGTATACCAACCTGCAGCGGGCGTCAGGTTAATCGGTTTGTCGGTTTCCCTGACGACGGTAACGGTTGAGGAATACGACGAATAGATTTCGTCGCTTGAATACGCCCTGACGCGGTACTGTATATTGTCGCCCTTCGACAAGCCGGGGTTATATGAATAACTTGTACTTGTCGTGTTTGCTAATGCTGTCCAATTGCCATAATTGCCGCCGTACTGTTTCAGCCGATATTCGATATAATATTTGCTGATTGACGAACCTGTGACAGTTGATGCGTCCCATGTAAGCGCAACGTTTCCGTTTTCCCATGTTGTCGGGCTTGCGGCAAGGTTGCCGGGCGTTGACGGGGTCGCAACGCGAACAACCGTACTTGATTCAGCCCATGACGAATAATAACTGCTGCCCGCCGAACCCAAAGCGCGAACGCGGAACTTCCGATAACCTTTCGCAGAAGGTAAAGACGCTGATACGCTGCGCGTTCCGGTTCCGTATGAACCGTAAGCAGTCCACGAACCGAACGACGAACCGTTGCTTGAATCCGCGTATTGCAGTTCATACCCGGTCAGCGTGTTCGCGGTTCCGCTGCTTGAAGCCGACCAAGAAACGGTAACGGTTGACGCGGTCGTTTTCGTGCTGCCGACGCTGATTGTTGGAGTAGAAACGGCAGACGGAACCGTATAGTTCACGACGACAGAAACAGACGACTTGACGAATACCTTTGACGAACTGCCGCTTGAAGAACTGGTTCCTGTACAGTAAACAGATATACTTGTGATACTGTTTGCCTGTGCGACTGATAGCCCGGAAAAGGTAAAGCTTCGCGACGCTGACGTATAATCGTCGGCGGTCAGCTTGACGCTTGAATCAATGGATGCGTCGCCGCTGCTGGTATGCAGCGTGATTGTCAGATAATACGTCGGCGAATAAGCGTTTGTTGAAAAGATAATATTCGCGACAACGCTGTTGATAACGCCTGACGCGCCCCCGCCGCCCGACAGCGAACAAGTACGCGTCGAGTTTAACGACAGCGAACTTGACCAACTGCCGCTATAAGTTGACGTTGCCATAACGAATCCCCCTTATATCAAGCATAGAAGGAACCGACATAATCAGCAATACGGTTTACTTCCGTTATCGTTGTTCCGTTAATGACGACTTCATATAGCGCTTCTTGACGGGTCGAACCGCCCGCCGCTATGTCGTTCTGTACCAGCGTCGGGCGCTGTGCTTCGTTCAGGCTTGAAGCTTCGGTTCCTTGAATAACCTTAAATTCAAGCGTGTCGGCAACGCTGCCGCCGCCGCGCACAAATTCAGATACAATCAGGTCGCGCCTGTAAACGCCTGCTGTACCGCTGCCGATTGTCAGCGCAAGCGTTTCACCCGCTGGTACAACGTGCAGATAGCCCGAATTGCAATACAGGCCCGAAGCAAGGCGAACTGTATTGTTGTCAACAATCGTCGCCGCAAGCCGTTCGTCGGCGTCGGTTATGCCGCTGCCGCCGAATATCGCGCGGTGAACTTGCGCGTCGTCCTCGGCGTAAATATGCGGGTCTTCAGTATCGGGCGTGAAGATCGTAATTGCCTTTTGCGCCATTTATTCAACCTCCGTTCTAATAGTCGAACCGCTTGCGGTAATGGTTAATATACGCTGTGATACGCTTTTTGTTGCCGATATGTTCAGATCGCGGTCAACTGTCAATATTGTGTCGTCAAGCTGCAAATCAATCTGAAGTTCTGACAGGTCAATTTCAGCTGACGACATAGCCGCGTATTCAAGCAGGGCGTCACGGGCCGACGCTATAAGTTCGTCTTCACTTTCTGCGTTCGGATAGTCAAACGTCATGCTGCGCAAGTCAACTTCAAGCAGCGCGGCAGGGCGTGACGTATAGGTAATGCCGTTCAGCATCCAGATTTCACGAACCATGCGTTCAGTCAGTTCGCCCGTTCCCAGCGCGATACAATGGTTATAATCGTCAATGCGGCCCGACGTGATTGACAGGCCGATACCTAAATCAGACGATATGTCAGCATAATCAGAATAGTCAACGCAGCGCCGGGCCTTGACTTTCACGCGCTGAACTGTCGCGTCATAGACGCATGAAAGCGTATAGCCTTCCTGAAGAAGCGCTTTTGATAGCCCTGCAAGCTTGTTCTGGTAGCGGAACTGATACGACGTCGTAACGCCCGTATCGTCTGACGATACCTGAAACAGATTGACATAGTCATTGCCGATTACGTCCGCAATCATGGTATTCAGTTCTTCGTCTGTGTACACCTTGTACGCCTGTCCTGAAGGCGGCGTGATAATCCGCATTGACAGCAACGCCCTCCATAATGCGCCCTTGATCGTGACTGTATCGGTTGCCGTATTCTTGTTCACGCTTCGCACAAGCCCGCCGAACTCGCTGCCGTCAATATAGACATAATCGCCGCGCATGATTTTTTCAGACTGCCACGCGCCGACAGACATTGTCAAAGCAAAGGTATTGTCGGCAAGTTCACAGTTATGATGAATCTGCGCATCGAACTGCTGATAGTCGGTCAGAACGCCGACTTCGGCGCGGTTGCTGTCGGCGTGTATTAACTGTTCCATAGCGGTTCACTCCTTTGATGAATCAGCGTTATATCAAAGGAATAGTCGCCATTGTACAGAACGGGAACCATTCCAACAGGCGCATACTTGAAAATATCGTTCGTCTTGTCGCGGGTATTGAACAGATTACTTCTGCCGCCCGTCGTGCCGATTTTATAGATTTTCTTGTGCAGTTGGTCTATAACGGCGCGTTCGTTTGCTATCAGTGTCGTATTCAGGGCGTAAGTATTGCCGCCGATTGACAGCGACGGATTAACTGCAGGGCCGTAAATCGTCAGTATCATCGGCGTTTCCCATGAACCGACAGTATTATCAAGCGTCGTTTGTGCGTATCCCGTGCCGTACTTGTACGGGTAACGCCCGTTGTACCGCTTGCCATATGGCGACGAAGATTCAGCGCCGCCCGCGATAAAGTTTTTCGTTTCCTCTATGCACCAATAAGGGATAACGGGCAGAACGGTCAGTTTCTTTGTCACAAAAAGCATATGCCGCGACTTGTTTGAAACTTCGCTGCTAATCAGGTAACAAGATATATACTGTGAATCAAGCCATAATTTACCGGGTTGACGCGCCCTGACGTCGTATTCTGTGATATTGTGCAGGGTGTTTAACAGGTCGTCAAGGTCGGCGCGCTGGTAAGCGTGCGCGGAAACTTCAAACGTTTTTGTCTTCTCATGCCGTGAAAACTGCGATACGCTGCCGCCCGTCCCGTCAGGATAACCGGAATAGTTATAATCCCAAACGATGTCACGCAGCGTGCCTTCTTCGGCATAATAGCCGCCCCTGTCAAGCCTGATTGATTCGCCTGCGCTGTTTTCATATGCAATCATACAAAACCCACTTCCCAACCGCGCCGTATTGTGCGCCCGAACTCGCGTTCATTCAGTTTGATAACCGCTTCGCCTATGCCCGCGCGGTCAAGGGCGGCGACAAGGGAATCAGACAGGCGGCGCAGGGCGCTATCTGATAGTTCGTAAGTTACTACGCTGCCCGAATATGACGGCATAGACGCGGGCGCATCCAGCGCAGCGCGGGCGGCGGCATTTCCTTTGACGCTGAAATTAACGTCTGTATCGGGTAGCATATCGTCGAAAGCATCCTGAACATTTCCTTTTTCGTCTTCAAGTCCTTCGACAAGTCCTTCACCCAGCATTTTACCGACTTGATCGCGCATCACGGTTGACGGCGAATGAATACCGAACAGGCCCTTGATAAAGCCGAAAACGTCGCCAACCCAGCCCGTTATTTTATCTTTAATCCAGCCATTAGCGCCTTTCAAGCCCTCCCAAAGTCCTTTTACAAGTTCAAGTCCGACGTTTGCCATAGCCGAAACGCCTTTAATCAAGCCTGAAACGATTACTTCAAGGATACGCGGAAGGTTTGATACAAGGGTCGGAATTGCGGAAATGATACCTTCGCAAAGGGCCGAAAGAAGGTCAATGCCCGCTTCGATAATTTGCGGCAAGTTCTGAACGACAAAGTCAATAATCGTTTTAATGATTTTCGGCAACGCCGCTGAAAGCTTCGGTATAGCTTTCAGGATACCGTCAACCAATTTCATAATGATATTGACGCCCGTTTCAAGGATTTTCGGCAACCAACTTGTAAACAGGTTTGTCACGCGGTCAATCATGTTGCTGATTGCAGAATCGAACTGTTCTGACGCGCCTTCTGTGCCTTTTACCATGCCGATAAACGCTTGAACGACTTCGGTAACGCTTGTAATGATTTCCTGTGTTGCAGGAAGAAATACTTCCGCGACAGATCGGCCCGCAGCGGTCAGCGTTGATTTCATTTCGTTTACGGCATCGTCATACGCGCCGAACGCTTTCAAGCTGTCGTCGGACATGATAAGCCCTGCCGCTTGCGCTTCGTCGCCCAACTCCCGGAACGCGGCGCTGCCCGCGTTAATCAGCGGGTTCAGATCGGTTGCAGACTTTCCAAGCAGGGTCATTGCAATTTGATCGCGTTTTGTCGCGTTGTCGATTTCGCCTAACGCGTCGATAACGTCCCAGAATACTTCTTCATTGTCGCGCATTTGTTTCTTTGAATCGGTGACAGAAACGCCCAACTTCGCGAAAGCTTCAGACGTTGCCTCCGATTCGCTTGCCATGTTGGTTGTCAGCTTTTTCATTGAACCTGTGATAGTGTCAACGCTGGTATCAATGAACTGCGACGCATATTCCCATTTCATCAGGTCTTGCGCCGCTATGCCTGTCGTTTCTGACATTGTTAGAATCGTATCGGCATAGGTTCCCGCTTCGCCTGTCAGATCGTAAATAGCTTTACCCGCTGCGACGCAAGCAGTACCGATAGCGGCAAATGACGCAACAACCGCTTTGCCCGCGACTTCAGCGGCCTTTGCAAGCCCTTCGCCGACGTTTGAAGCAAGTTCCTTTACCCGGTCTTTCAGGGAAGGAATATTGTTGTTCGCCGTTTCGTATTCGTTATTCATCGCCGCCATAGCGGTTCGGGCCTTTATCAGCTTTTCTTCAAGCTGTTGCGTTTCCTTGCTGTTGCCTTCGCCCGCCTGACGGTTCTTTTCAATCTTTTCGGTATACAGGTCAATGATTTTCTGCTGTTCGTCCATTTCCCGCTTCAGCAGTTCCATACGTTCACGGTTTCCCTGAACGGAATCTGAATGAAGCTTGTAAACCGTCGCGTTTTCCTTGACTTGTAAACCAAGCATTTTGACGGAGTTCATAGCTTCGTCAAGCTGCTTTTTATATTGCTGTTCGCCTTCAAGAACAATATTCGTGCGTATATCACGCGTCGGCATCGAAAGCAGCCCCCTTTCCGCGTGTTATGCCGTGTTGTTCGTCGTCATAATCACGCCGCAAAAGGTATAACGTGATTACTGCGCCGGGGTTCATCATGCAGATTGACCGATAGTCAAGCCCGGCGACAAGTCCATAATGCACCACGCGCAGCGGGGTTAAATCCCCGCTGCGCCGGGCGCGTTTTTTTGGATTGCCGCAAGAACTTCGTCGGTGTCTTCTGAACCTGTATCAATCTTGATATTCAGGCCGATAGCGCAAGCCTGAAGGAAAGCGTTTGTCAACGCCTGAATATCGCGGGGCAGGGTGTAACGCGTGACGAATTGCGGCGTAATGGTTTCGCCGCTTTCCTTGATCGCTTCGCCCTGTGTCGCAAGCAGCGCAATCAGTTCGGGAACAAGCCGAATCTGTTCTGAATAACTTGCGCTGTTCAGCTTGTCGGCAATGCCGTCAATATCGCCGTACTTGTCGGCAAGCTGTGCCATTGCTTCAGTATTCAGAACAAGGTCAAGTTCCTTGCCGCCGATTGTTACTTTGACGCCGTCTGTAAACATTGCGGTTTATCCTTTCTGTTAGGTTGTGATGTTTGCGAAGTCGTCAATAAACGCTTTCGCGGCGGCGTAACTGTCGAAAGACTGACGAATCCTGAACTTCAGCTTGTCCGTATTATCAATATACGCGCCCATTGCGCGCAGAATGATATTCGGGGTTGTCCATTCAAGATTTTGCCCTTTTGTTTGCGCCGCTTCAGCTTCAATTCGGGCGCGAACTTTATACCACCACGTCGCGATATACGATTTCGCCGTTACGCCCGTTTCCTGATTCGTTTTTGAACGAACCCGGACATAACCGAAGCCGCCAAGCGGGGCGGGGTCGTCGGCGTCTTCGTAAGTAGACGCGCCGCCTGTTGCGGTGTTCTTGATCGTGCCACACATGAACTGTTCGTTGTCAAGCGTCAAATCGTCGGTATTGATCGTGATTTGCGCTTCGGAAATGCTGTTGTCTTCTTCGGCGACAACGTCATTCGCGTAAAGTCTGTTACTGTTGCGCGTGATAGCAACGTTCGCGCTAATCATCATGCCGATTTCGCGGCCCGTGCCGTAAGTTATGGCGCTTCCTTCGGTGTGAGAAGAAACAGGCGCGAACGCAGCGTAACGCAGTCCAATATCTGCCATTGTTTTAACCCTCCGATTCTAATTTTGAATACCAAACAGCCGCCATTGCATCAACGGCAGGCCCTTCGGCCTTTGTTTCGGCGTCGTCAACAAAGTGCGTTGCTTTCCTTCGTGAAGCGCCGTAATGATTGATAAAAGCTTTTTCCGCGTTCCTGATACCTTTGCGGTCGCGGCCTTGCGGATAGACGGCAATCTTCTTTTCGCTGCTGGTAACGACAGCGTCAGACGGGGCGACGCTGTCAAGCATATCGCCCGTATCAATAAGGCCGTGTGCCTTGATCGCGTCGCGCCACGCATCCGCGACGACTCCAGCGCCCGCCGCAAGCATATCGGGCGCGGCGTCTTCTATCAGGTCTTTGTCTTTCTGCAAATCCGCAAGCAGTTCGTCGAATCCTTCACCGTTAAACAACGCCATAATCAACCACCACTTCACAATCAAAGATATGATGTATATAGCGCGTGTCGGTTTCAAAGTCTGTGTTATGCAGAACCGTGATTTCGTCGTTTTCGCTGAACGCCTGATAGAATTGCAGGGCAACAGGGTCGTCAGGCGTGAACGTATAATAGTCAACCTGAATTTTCTTCGTCTTGCCCGCTGGTACGCCGTTAGCGTACAGCGTCCCGGTTCCGTAGTCGCTCCAAACGGAATACGCCTTGTCTGTCGGTTTCCGAATCCGCTGATAGCGTGATACGTCCGGGTCAATCGCCTTGACGATAGCAACAAAAGCGTCAATCGTCATTCGGTTCAACCCCCTGACATACAAGTTCGATTTTCCTGTTCGGCAGCGGATAGGAACGAAGAACCTTGTAAACCTTGCCGTCAAAGTCAATAAGCCGTTCGTCGTGATAGTCAGCTTCAGAAACGTTAAACGTAACGGCGGGGGTCATGCCCGCCGCCGCTGCCTTGTAAAATTCTGAACGCCCGACGCCGCCTTGTTCGGCGTATACTTCGCGGCCTGTGACGTCGTTACGGGTTTCAAAGCCCGTCGCGTCTTTGCTGATAGTCTTGTCGAACAGCTTTATCACGACGCGCCTTTTCATGAAAAGCAGCCCCCTTCATCTGACAGGGTATTTCTGTCGTCATAGGTCAGGGCAAGTTTGTTCACGATAGCGTCATAGCTTTCTTTCTGCCGAACTGCTATGTTCGGGTCTTCCCAAGACTGGTCAGCCTTTACAAAACACTTGATCGCCTGTATTACGTCCGCGTTCGTTTCGTCGCGGGCAACGCGGCGGGGAACGCCTGACAGTTCCATATCCCGCCGCGCCGCTTCAACAACGTCGCGCAGTTCATCGTCAAACGCGTTTGACGTAATATTCAGGGCTTTACGCACACGTTCGACAATATTCATGCGCAGCCCCCTTCATTAAGTCAGGGACATTTTCACAAATCCGTCGGGAACGGTCGGCTTGCCGTCGAAGATCGCGGTTCCGCGATAATCGGTCAGATTGCTTCTGAAGCTGCTGTGTTCAGACTTTTCAACCGTGATGTTTTCGGCGAAGTTCCCGTAATAAGTCTTCAGATCGCCGAAGAAGGCGTCACCCAGCGTAGCAACCTTGTCGGTCAGCAGTACAGGATAGCCCATGATATAGAACTGTCCCGCGCCTTCGCCCTTGACAATAGGCGCTTTCGCATCGTCGCGAATCGGCATGAACTTCTGCCAAAGGGTTTTTTTGCTCATGACGAACTTTGCGCGGCGGTCATAGACGCCGGGCAGAAGGCTAATCAGACTGCAAACTTCCGCGTATGTCGGCGTGCTGCCCGCAGTCTTGATTTTGTTTGTTCCAGCCGTCCACGTCGCAGCGGCGTTAATGCCCGTCGCCTGATTCGTGCCTGTTCCGTTGACAATCCAATCTTCAATCAGGTACGCGATACCGTCAGTCAGATTGTCAATCAGCCACGTTTCAAACGCGTTGATAGTCATATATTTGACTTTCGCACTGATAGACAGCAGCTTGATACACTCAAACCCGGTCAGGTTGACGGAAACAAGCACGTCAGACGCTTCAGAAACCGCATTGCCTTCAGCATGATACGCGCCCGCTGTCGTCTGCGCGCTTTCGACGGCGATAGTCACGTTGCCGGGGATGTTGAACAGGGTGATTTCACCAATCAGCGGCGCAACCTGTGCCAAGCGCCGAACAATTTCATTCTGCGTTTCGGTCGGAATCGCCGCGCCCGCGCTTGCACTGCCCGACGTCAGGGCGGCGCGCTGTTCCGCTTCAGCCATGACGGCGCGTTCCCGTTCGGTCAGGGTCAGGCCCATCAAATGACGGAAGAAGGCGGTACGATATTCAGGGGACGCAAGAACGTCGCGTTCTTCGTTGCCCTGATCGGCGGCGGGGGCAAGGGGGTTGATAGGGGTGATGCCCTGCGCCGTGCCGTTCGCAATGGCGTCAAGCATTGCGCGGCGCTGTTCCGCTTCAGCGATACGCTGCGCGCGTTCCTGAAGTAGCCCGTTCATTTCGGTCTGAAGGGCGTCAAGGTCGGTCGTTTCGGGGTTCTGAAGGGCGGCGCGGATTTCCGCAAGCCGGGCGTCGATTTCAGCAAGTGTTCTCATTGTGGTTTACTCCTTTTCTTTTTCTTTGCCGATGTAGGAATCAATTAACAGTGACATTGCTTTTCTGCGCCTTTCCAGTCGCTCCGCTGTTTCCCTTGCAATCACTCCGTCAACAAAGGAACGGGCAGAAATATCGGTATCGGCGTCAGCGGGGAAAGTTACCGGGCTAACGTCGTAAACCTTCTTGATTTTTAGAATTGTTCTTGTGCGGGTTTCGGTATTATACGAATCTTCGGCAACGGTAAAGGCCCATGACATTTTATCAATAAGCCCGGTTCTGATTTCTTCGTGCATCTGACGCGCCGCTTCTGTCGTTGACAGGTCAGCATCAATCTTCAGCCCGTGACCGTCCGGGGTTAGCGTAAGCGTTCCGTTTTTTGTGCGGGCGTAAACGTGTCCTTCATGGTCAAAGCGACAGACAACGTCAGACAAATCAGCGCCGTCAAGGGCGCTGCCGCTGATTTGCTCAAAGTATTTGACGCCGTCAAATTCATACAGCAAATACGGAACGTCAAACGTTGTCGCATAGCCTTCGGCGTGAAAGTTCTGTTCTTCATCCTGCGCCCGCTGGTGAACGGTCAGCGGGTTCATTGCGCGATATTCGCGGCCTTTAACTTTCGGCATCTGACTAACCCCTTTCAAATTCGTATCAGTTGCGATTTTTTATTCTTCGCCTTCGTCGCCGTCGTCTTCGGGCGGGTCAGGTTCCGGAGCGGGCGCGGGCGTGTCTTCCTTTGCGCCGTTGTTTTTGTACTCGCCGCGAATATAACGGCGGTCGCCGCCTTCGATGTGCGGCAGTTGCCATATATCGCAGACGTCATTCTGCGACAGTATGCCACGGTCGAAAAGTTGCTGTGATACCAACAATTTACTATTCGTTGACGCGTATTGCAGACGATTTGCAGAGAACATGATTTCATTTCCGAACGCTATTTCATGGTCGCTGAATGTCATGTTCGTCAGGGCAAGCCCTAACTGTACAATAAACGGTTCAAGCTTGCCTTCATACCACGCGTTAAACTGTTCTTCGTTGAATTTGTTCTGAAGAATCTGTTCGTTGACGCCGAAATAGTTATAAACATTTTCGTTTATAATCTTCATTTGTTCGGCGTCAACAATGAACGCTTTGCTGTCAATCTGTTTGACGTCAGAATACTTCGCGTCAACAAGCAGGAACCCGCCCGTATTTTCTGACGCAAGGTTTTCTTCGCGCAGCCGCTTCCGTTCCTCCTTGATTGTCGTATCTTTCAGTGCTTGCGCAAGCTTTGCAATGAACCGCAGCGACGCGCCGTTTTTTACGGCGTTAATGATACCCTGATTCTGAATATCAATCATCTGAAGCGTCGGGTCAATAATGCCCGCGTTCGTGTCGCCGAAGAAGTCATTCTTGAATTGCATCTGTGTCAGAACGCCCGCGCGTTCCAGTTCGACGGCGGCGCGCTGCCCGCTGGTAAACGTATAACGCAGATAAGGTTTGCCCTGAACGGTTACGATTTCAACGCGGTCAGGGCAAAGGGGATAATACCCGACAATCGTTTGATAGTCAGGCCCGTATAGCGGAACGATAAACGCGTTGTTCGTCGCCGCATAGATCGTAGCGACGCGATACAGAAATTGCGAAGTGTTCATGTACGGGTTCGGCCTGTGTGACAGAATCCGTGCAAGCTTTTCGTTTCGCGAACCGACAATTTCAGGTTTCAACTTTGATATATGCGTTGCGAACGCATGAATCGCCGCGCGCGTCTGCATAACCTCATAAACGCCGCCTTCAAACGTCGTGAAAACGGGCTGATACGCGGTCAGCGTCTTGAAGTATCCTTCAATCTTTTCGGTTTCCCCGCGACGCGGAAATATCTTTTCAAGAAGTCCCACGTTCTAACCCCTTTCAGTTAAGATTTACAAATTGGTCGTATTTGTCTTTCAGTACCTTGTACCCGTTAATCAGGGCAACAGTACCGTCAATGCGCTTGCGCGGGTCAAGGCCCTTCACGGGCTGGATATTCCCGTTAATATCAACCTTGACTTCGGTGTTTGCAAGACACATTTTGTCGATAGGGTTGCCGCCGTAGATAATACGCTTCGCCTGTAGGTCGGCCCGTAATGACTTCATCGGGTCTGACAGCGTATAGATACCCTGACGAACGGGTATCATGCTGTTCGGCCCGAACTCCGCTTTGAAGGCCGCAAGCAGCGTGTCGTCAATATGCCACGGGTCGTACCCGATAAACATTGTGTACAGGTCTTCTTTCTCGCGAAGTTCCATGAACCATTGAAGAAAACATACTTTGTCAACCTTGTTCCCTTCCCATACGCGCATCAGGCCTTGTTTCACCCATAAATCATACGGCATATTATCCCGTTCGCGGCGTGAACCCGTCTTTGATACCTGTTCAAGCACGGTTTCAGGAATCCAATACATAGACTTGACGTATATGTTCGGGTCGTCCGGGCGCATCATCAACGCTTTTGCGGCGTTCAGGTCGGTTGTATCGGCGGCGTCAAACCCGCCGACACAATAATCAAACGTCGTGTCAAACGTCGCGTCGTTATCAAGTTCTTCCCAGCGCAGCCACGCCGACGCGCCCGTTTGTTTCAGGTTGAAGTCTTTCGTCATGACTGTCGGCCTGAATGACGGGTCAGCTTTCGCCTTTTCGACGCAGCGCTTCAGAAAGTCAAACTTTTTGATCGTGCCTAAACCCGGATTTGCTTTTATCCAACAGGTTTCATCAAGCCATTCGTCAGGGTCGTCAAGCTCGTAAATGAACGCGGCAAAACGGTCGTCGTCAATCTGACCGTCAAGCACGCCGCAAGCGTATTCATATTGTGCGTCAAAGATATTGTCGCGTACAAAGCCGTTCGTCGTAATGGCGAATAACAGCGGTTGTGACCGGGCCGACATTGATTGTTTCATCAGGTCGTACAGATCGCGGTTTTTGATCGCTGCCAATTCGTCAATAATGACGCCGTGACTGTTCAGGCCGTCAAGGCCGTTGCTGTTTGCGGCAAGCGCCTTGATAAAGCCTAAATTGTGCGCAAAGTAAATGTCGCTGACGCGCTTTCGGAGTATCCCCGACAGGTCGCTTGAACGCTTTATCATACTATGACAGGCGTTGAAGCCTAACATAGCTTGATCGCGTTTTGTTGCGACATTGTAAACTTGCGGCGAACCTTCGCCGTCGTTCGCAAGAAGGTCTATTTCAACAGCCGCCATTTCGGTTGTTTTGCCATTTTTGCGGCCTTCGATAGTCAAGACTTCCTGAAACTGTCGAAGGTTGCAATCATCAACAAAGCCGAATATCGCTTCAAGTTTCGCGCGCTGAAACAGTTCAAAGCGAAGCGGTTGCCCGCTTTCGGGCTGTCTGCAGAACCGTTCCATAAAAACTATATGGCGGTCTGCTATTGACTGATCGAAGTGCCATTGACCGGGGTTGTAATAGTTATACAGCAGACGTTCGTACTGCTGTTTGATACGACGGCAAGCCTTGATTTTGCCGTCAAGGATAGCAACGGCGTATTGTTCTAAAGCGCTCAAATAGCGCCGCGCCCGTTGATATAGTCAAGGGCGGCGTTGCGACTGTTGCCGCCTGAAGGGGAATCGGGCAGCATATCAATCAACTGTTTCATCGTCGTATTGAAATTTTTAATCATTGTGTTGTAAATGTCTACTTCAGAACTTTTCTTGACGCCTTTCTGATTTTCGCCGTTCTGATATTCTTCTGTGTAGCCGTGTTCATTGATAAGGCCCTGAAGTTCGTTCAGGGAAACAGCCATAAACGCGGCATTTTCTATCAATCTTTCGGCAACTGCTGACGCATCCTGCGTCAAATTGCTGAAGATTTTCTTTAGCCGTTTGATTTCGCTATTAATGTAGTCATTTTTCGTTAAGTCGGCCTTGCGCTTGCTCATTCTACACCCCTTCCCGCGCCCTGTCCGCTAAAATTTAGGT